>ERZ778516.60-NODE-60-length-89428-cov-15.458427_pt1 | contig 89428 bp, 90 predicted proteins | sample MGYA00510342_ERZ778516 | MGnify/ENA primary metagenome ERZ778516 (study PRJEB29527, sample SAMN07138961) | mouse gut metagenome | material: feces | host: mouse | place: China:Nanjing | collected 2016-01-25 ...
CCAGCATAAGCGATCGTAAGCTGGCTGTAGTCCACCACACCATCCTTTACTGGTGCAACTGTCATCGCCTGCATATGGTTGGGAACACCATACTGCTTTTTATTACCATAGATGCCGTTGAGAATTTCGTAGTTTGAGCTCTCTAATCTTTTTCCTTCTTCGTGTTTTTCCCCCTTTAATGGGTCAGCTTCATATACTCGAATTGAGAAAATATTATATTCATTCAAATCTGGTATCATTATGTTTTCCCTCCCAATATATTACGTCAACACCTTCAAGATTTTTATCAGTCATTTTTTCTTCAACATATTTATATTCACTATTTGCATAATAAGAACCTGAGCGCATTGGATTATTGTCTTCATCAACAACTATACCTTCAATAGCATTTTGCTTCTTTTTATTTATAATAACTGATGTGCTTCGTCCACCTGATCCTAAAATTCCATACGTATATATTTTCCCTATCTCGATCGTCTTGATTGGCTCTGTTCCTTCATAATGCTGTACGACCCACAATGCGATCTTTTGTCTGGCCTTGGCTTGCTCTTTGACTTCTTTCTTACTTTCCTTGATCGACTCGGCTTTTTGACGCTTTTGCTTTTCGATCCGTAAATGTTCTACTCCTTTAATGATCGCCATACTAGTTCTTCCTATCAAAAATAGACTAAGGATCACAACAACTATTACTCTTATTTTTTTATTTTTTAGCATAATTTGCTCCTATGTAATTTGGCGTGACTGTCATTGCCTACATATGGTTGGGAATACCGTACTGATTTTGGTTACCATAGGTGCCGTTGCGGGAGATGTCGAGGATTTCGTAGTTTGTACCATCGAAATTTTTACCTTCTTATCCATTACTTCCCTTCAACTGATCAATATCATATACCTTATTAGACAACTGATTGAACTCATTTAAATCTAGTATCATTTTCTTCCTCCCAATATAAAATATTGATTCCATCTAAATTTTTATTCGATAATTTCTCTTCTACGTATTTATAGTCGCTATCTGTAAAAGAGAATCCTGCACTTGTCGGATTGCCTTGCTGATCAACTCCTATACCCTCAATCATATTTTTCTTCTTTGAATTTATAATAATTGAAACACTACTTCCGCCAGATCCCAATATTCCATGTGTCCTTATCTTTCCCACTTCGATCGTCTTGATTGGTTCTACTCCCTCATAATGCTGTACGACCCACAATGCGATCTTTTGTCTGGCCTTGGCTTGCTCTTTGACTTCTTTCTTACTTTCCTTGATCGACTCGGCTTTTTGGCAGTTTTGTCTTTCGATCCGTAAATGTTCAACTTCCTTAATGATCGCTATACTAGCTCCGCCTATCAAAAATAGGCTAATGACCACAATCATAACTAACTTGTATTTTCTTTGCATAGTGTCTTACAATTCCTCAATAATTTTTCTCTTTCTTACTTAAAACACATCATTTTCAAATAGAATTTTAACACTGCAACTCACTAATATCCAATGTTTTTTATAAAAATAACCTGCACTAGCGATCTAGCATAGGTCACTAAGCTCATCCGCTCAGAAGTATTACAAGGCAGACAAATGCGCCTGTAATACAACGCCTGATATAAATAACAAGGGCACCACCATGATACAAAAAATGTATCATAGTGGTGCCCTTGTTATTTATACGGTGCTGACCGTACTCGAACTAAAACATTACACTTCTGAAATTGTATTTCTTCTTTAGATAGCGTCTTACTAGGTAGCCTAAACCAGCTAAGATCGCATAAACGATCGGTTCCATCGTCCGGTTGATCGAAACTGGGATAAAGGCGATCACACCAAAGGCAACGATCCAGATCAAGATCAATTCTAATGTGATCAGTATGGTCTTGATCCAACGCTTTTTACCCTTTTCTTTGCGGGCTGAGAGCATACTGCGATAAAAGAACGCTAAGCCGACCCCAGCGATCGTTGAAGTTGCTAACAAGGTGATCCACCCACCACTGACATCAGCTTGCTTTGGTGAAAAGACACCTAATAAGGTATACATGATACAGAACATGATAAACATGATCAAACCGTTATCCAAAGCTAAGATCCAAAACTTAGGTAATTCAGTCGGAGCTTCTGACTTTTTAGGTCCATTGACGATCAACTCAGCTTTTTCAGTGACCGTACCGTAAAGCTTAGTTGCCACGACCCCTTGCTTTTGCTTCTCCTTTAACTCTTGATACATTTCAGTTAACACTTGTTCTTTTTGTTCCGGATCATAATTTTTTTCGGTCAAAGCCTTGTCTAAGTGGAAAAGATAATCTTCATTACGCTTAGTTAGACCCGAAAACTTACCATCACGCATCGTCACTTCGACTGCTTTAGCACGTGCTTGTTGCTGTTGTGCTGCCTTTTCATTGCGTTTACTTTCTGCCATGAACTTTTCCTCCTATCGCTTAAACGTTGAATCTAAATTCGATGATGTCACCATCTTGAACTTCATATGCTTTACCTTCAAGGCGCAAGCGACCTGCTTCTTTAACAGCTTGCATGCTCCCATACTTATCTAAGTCAGCAAATGAGACCGTTTCAGCGCGGATAAAGCCCCGTTCAAAGTCAGAGTGGATCACACCAGCAACTTGTGGCGCTTTCATCCCTTGTTTAAAAGTCCAAGCTCTAGTTTCCTTACCACCAGCAGTAAAGAACGTTGCCAAGCCCAGTAATTTGTAAGAAGCACGGATCAAACGATCAAGCCCAGATTCTTCAACGCCTTCCATTTCCAAGAATTCTTGCTTTTCATCGTCATCCATTTCAGCGATCTCTTCTTCAGTTCGGGCACAAACAGCCAAAGCTTGCGAACCTTCGTTTTCCGCAAATTCTTTGATCTGTTGGTAGTACTTAGAACTTTCTGGATCTGCCATATCTTCTTCGGCAATATTTGCCACGTAAAGGACAGGCTTAGAGGTCAATAAGAATAAGCCTTTGACGATCTTTTGTTCATCTTCGTTAAATTCAAGTGAACGCACTGGCTTTTCTGCTTCTAAAGCTGGCTTGATCTTCTTTAAAACTTCAAATTCAGCCACTGCATCTTTATCCTTAGTCCGAGCTACTTTTTCTACGCGGGCATAGCGTTTGTTGACCGCATCAAGATCGGCTAGGACTAATTCTAAGTTGATCGTTTGGATATCTTCCAAAGGATCAACTTTATTAGCCACGTGGGTGATATTTTCATCGTCAAAAGCCCGCACAACATGCACGATCGCATCTACTTGGCGAATATTTTCCAAGAATTTGTTCCCTAAACCTTCACCCTTGCTAGCACCTTTAACGATCCCAGCAATATCAGTAAATTCAAAGGTCGTGTGTACGATCTTTTTAGCGGGAATGATCTCATCGATCCGTGCTAAACGTGGATCTGGAACTTCTACCATCCCAACATTAGGGTCGATCGTCGCAAAAGGATAGTTCGCCATTTCTGCCCCTGCCTTTGTGATCGCGTTAAATAGTGTTGACTTGCCGACGTTTGGCAACCCGACGATACCTGCTGTTAATGCCATTTGTTTTCCACTCTTTCTTAAAAAATTATTCCCCGGCTTTTTCTAAAACTTTCTTCATCTTCTTATCGAACTCTTTACGTGGCATCATGATCAAACGTTTGCAGCCGGTGCATTGGATCTTGATGTCCATCCCCATGCGAATGATCTCCCAGCGATTAACGCCACAGGGGTGAGTCTTTTTCATTTCAACGATATCATGCAATTCATACATAAGCATCCCTCACTTAATCTAAATGAATATCTAAAATATCCAAAATGCGGTTTAAATCATCCATCGATAAATACGAAATTTCGATCTTGCCCTTTTTCGAGCGTGCCGTGCTTTTGATCGCAACATTTGTCCCGAAGCGTTCCTTTAATAAATCTTCACTCTTTTGCAGATGCGGATCTAAAGCAACTTTTCTTTTAGCAGCTTTCTTATGGTTTTTCTCACCATTTAATTCACTGACTAATTGTTCCAATTGGCGAACAGTCAAATTTTCTTTGACCGTCTTTTTAGCTAACTGGATCAAGTTTTTCTTGTCTTTTAACGATAACAAGGTCCGTGCTTGGCCCATCGACAATTGACCTGCTTGTAACATTTCCTTGACTTCTTTTGGTAAGCTCAACAACCGTAGATAGTTAGCGATATAAGGGCGTGACTTTCCTAAGCGTTCTGAAACTTGAGCTTGGGTCAAATGTAAGTTTTCCATCAGCGTGTTGTATGCTTGAGCTTCCTCTAAAGGTGTGAGATCTTCGCGCTGAAGATTTTCTAGCACTGCGATCTCCATCATCTCTGCTTCATCTAGTTGACGCACGATCGCTGGGATCGTTTTTTTGCCAGCTAGCTTGGAAGCTCGATATCTTCTTTCGCCTGCGATCAATTCGTAACCCATCACACTTGAGGAACGTACGATGAGCGGTTGAAAGACACCCTGTTGTTTGATCGACTCCGCTAGTTCTGCTAACCCAGTTTCGTCAAAGATCTTCCGTGGTTGATACGGATTTGATCGGATCTCATCGATCTTTAGTTCGACCACAGTTTCTTTTGCTTGAGCGTCCTCTTCAAAAGTCGAAAATAAAGCTTCTAGCCCGCGCCCTAAGGCTTTGTTTTTCTTATTTGGCATCCGTCGCCAAAACCTCCTTTGCCAAAGCTTCATAAGCTAAAGCTCCCTTAGATCTTGGATCGTAATCAACGATCGCCATGCCGTAACTTGGAGCTTCTGATAATTTGATATTCCGAGGGATCACCGTTTGATAAACCGTGTCGCCAAAGAAATTTTTCACTTCGGCAACGACTTGATTGCCTAGATTAGTTCTAGAATCAAGCATTGTCATCAAAACACCCTCGATCTTTAGAGTAGGATTGAAGTGTTTTTGCACTAATTTGATCGTATTGACTAATTGGTTCAAACCTTCTAAAGCATAGTACTCACTTTGCACGGGGATCAAGATCGAATCACATGTCGTAAAGGCATTGATCGTCAATAATCCCAGTGAAGGTGGACAATCCAACAAGATAAAATCATATTCATCCCTGATCAAGACCAATGCATCAGCTAAACGTTTCTCACGCGCAAACTGTGAGGCCAACTCGATCTCAGCTCCAGATAACCGGATCGTTGCTGGAACAACATCTAACTTATCGCGTTTGGTATGTAAGATCACATCTTCTAGCTCGACTTCATTGACTAATACATCATAAATATCTTGTTTGATCTGTCCCTTGTCGATCCCGATCCCGCTCGTTGCATTTCCTTGGGCATCCATGTCGATCAATAACACTTTTTGCCCGAGATCGGCAAGACTGGCAGCCAAATTAACACTGGTGGTCGTTTTACCAACGCCACCTTTTTGATTTGCTAATGCAATAACTCTTCCCAAAATTATCCCCCCTAGTCTTTAGCGACTGGAATATCAATAATGATGCGATGGAACTCTTTTGTATCTTCTTCGGTCATATTGACTTTAATGCCTGATTTTTCAACCATTTGGACCGCTTTTTTCACAGTGTTGACAGCAACTTTTTGGTTAGGTGCCACATTCTTTGTGGTCGTCTTAGCTTTTTTCTTCTTGGCTGGTTTTGGCTGATCCAAGGCTGCGATCGCCGCTTCTGTTTCTTTGACCGACCACTCATTTTCCTTGATCTGAGCTAATAATTCTAATTGAGTAGCTTCATCTTCGACCGTCAACAAACTCCGCCCATGCCGTTCAGTGATCGAACGGTCTAAGATCGCATCTTGGACTTGTGGCGGTAACTTCAACAAGCGTAATTTGTTTGCTACAAATCCTTGACTCTTACCCATTTCTTTAGCTAAATGTTTTTGCGTCAATTCATTTAATTGCATCAAATGAGCGTAGGCTTTAGCTTCTTCAACTGCTGTCAACCCTTCACGTTGTAAGTTTTCGATGATCGCTAAGGAAGCTGATTCAGCGTCACTCATCTCACGTACGATCGCTGGAACTTTTTCATAACCAAGCTTAGTTACTGCCCGAAAACGTCTTTCACCAGCAATGATCTCATATTGCTCATCACCTAACTTGCGCAAAACGATCGGTTGCAACAAACCATGATCATAGATCGTATCTGCTAATTCAGCGATACTTTCTTCACTAAAGATCGTCCGTGGTTGGTTTTGATTAGGCACGATCTTGCTCAATTCGATCTCTTGGACCCGATTTTTGTCGTTTGGTTCTTCTTCTTTGTTCTTCTTAAAAAATGAAAATGCCATTTTTATTTCCTCCCTTGGGGCGCCTGCAAAGGCTGCTTAGCTGGTGTGCCTGGCTTGCGCGGATATTTATTTGGCGTTGTTTTTTTCTTTGAGATCACAATGATATGCCGTGTCTCATCACTCTTAGGCAAAGCGGTCTGGATATCTTCTTCAATTTTACCACCAAGTGTAGCCACTGCATACTTGGCATCGGCTAATTCTTCACTTGCTTTTTGCGCCTTTAATGCGATAAAACGCCCATTTAACTTGACTAATGGTAAACAAAACTCGCTTAGGACCGACAAGCGCGCAACAGCCCGCGCCGTAACGACATCAAAACTTTCACGAAAACCACTCTTTTTACCAGCAAATTCTTCTGCCCGAGCATGATAAAAATACGTATCTGTTAAGTTTAATTTTTGGGATAATTCCTCTAAAAATTTGATCCGTTTATTCAAAGAATCAACGATCGTGACCTTTAAATTTGGGAATGCGATCTTAAGTGGGATCGATGGGAACCCGGCCCCTGCACCAACATCACAGATGCTAAAAGGACGTGTTTGAAGATCTTTGACTTCAAGCGCCGGTAAAAGTGAATCATAGAAGTGCTTTAAATAGACCTCGTCTTGTTTGGTGATCGCAGTCAAGTTGACGTGTTCATTTGTGGCAACTAAAAATTCGTAGTAGGTTTGAAATTGTTGCATTTGCTCATCAGAAAGTTTTACTCCATGCTTTGCCAATTCCGCTCTAAATTCTTCTGGTGTCATTTGTTCCCCTCATCTGATCTAATTGTGAAACATTGTTTAATTTATATGTTTCACGTGCTATTATAATAGTAATTTATTTAATGCGGAAATACAAGTCTCGCCCCCGCAAATCAAGCTTAAATTTGGAGGATTTTAATATGGAACAAAATAGTATCATCAATTTCAATGAACCACTTGTCCCACGCTATCCTAAGATCCAGACCAAGCTCGTCTATGCCTTTAAAGACGGGCATCCCTTAACGTTAGATCTCATCACTCCCCCTATCTTACCAAACGTTAAAGCCCATTTTCCCTTACTCATTTATGTTCCTGATGTTGATGAACACAATATGGTCAAGAGCGATGAGCGTTTTGCACAAATGCTAGAGATCGCCAAACGTGGCTATGCCGTAGCTCTAATTTCATACCGTACTAATTCTGATGTTACTGCCATGGTAAAAGATATCCACTCAGCCACCCGCTTTTTACTCGATCACGCCTTCAAATACAAGCTTGATCCTTACCGCTATCTACTGTTTGGCGAAGGTCTAGGAGGATATTTGAGTAGTTTGAGCATTCTAGAACAGGGACAACAACGGTCAAATGATGAAGATGTCAGACGCTCGCCTTTACGTTATAAGGGTGGAGTGCTATTAGAAACATCGCTGACACCACAGCCTTTTTCGGGGCCGTTTCTCAGTGAGTTACTCTTACAAAACACCCAAAAGTTACCCCCAATTTTGATCTTAAACGGTACCGCAGACAATACCCTGACTGATAAACAAGCAACCGAGCTCTTATCAACTATCCAGTCTCGCGGAAGTGAAGTTTCATTATTCAACTTTGAGGGGGCGACCCTTAGTTCTGATGCCTTCTTCACTCCATATAGCCTAGATTTCTTATTCGAATTTATCAAGCATAGTTTCACTAAAAAATAAACGAGGTCGTTCAAATGGATCAAACACAACAATTGGCACAGCTTCATGCCTATACTTATGAAAAAATGTCTCACGATCACACCGGTCACGACATGGCGCACATTGAGCGGGTCGTCAAAATGGCGCGTACCCTAAATGAAAAACTCGGTGGCAACAGCTTCGTCGTCCAAGCAGCAGCCTTATTACATGATGTCGTCGATGAGAAATTATTTACCGATATCGACCAAGCTAAAGCCAGCGTTATTGCACAAATGCAGGCTTTAGAAGTGAGTCAAAGTGAGCAAGACCACATCATGGAGATCATCAGTAAGATGTCATTTTCGCACTCTTTAGCTGGCAAACAAGAACTTAGCCTCGAAGGTCAGATCGTCCAAGATGCCGATTGGTTAGATGCGATCGGTGCGATCGGGATCGCCCGCGCCATTTATTATGGTGCCCGCCACAAAGAAAAGCTCTACGACCCTGCTATACCACCTCGAAAAAAGCTCGATAAAGCAGCCTACCGTGACCTTTCAAATGAAACGATCATCAACCACTTTTATGAAAAGTTATTCAAGATCAAGGATATGCTAAATACTGCTGAAGCTAAAGCGATCGCAAAAGAACGTCACGAACTAATGGTAGCATACGTTACAGCTTTTAAAGCTGACTGGTAAAGTTGGTCTAGCATCAAACAAAATGCTTATCAGGTATTAATTTCAACAAATTTAGTATAAAAATTTATTGTTTACATATTTTTAAGTATTTTGTATCTAATCCTTAAGAAAACGATTACTTTTTCTTTATCTTAAGCGCCTATACTGTAACCATAAGCTAAAGCAAAACATCACACAGGTGTAGTCCTATAGCTGAAACATTACCTAGTTAGCCCCCCTTGCTACTAGGTAAACATACTCCTTTTTTCCTCCGCATTCCCCTTGCGGAGGTTTTTTATATCACAGCGCTTTGAACCGTACGGATAACCTAGAATAGCACCATAGAAAGGATGATAATTACGAAAAGAGATATCGCCCCTTATAGAGACCGTTATTTGAAATCCAAAGCTACGACTAATGGGATTTTATGTTCAGCCTTTATCTGGTATTTGATCTTTGGTCTCTTTCATATCATTATCACTTGTTTAATATTGTGGTTTTTTTTGATCATCGTTGACCCTGTTGGACGGATAACCGAAACGATCAACACTACGATCCAGCAAACACGACCCCAGCAACAACATTTTACTACACCCGAAACCACAGAAGAGGGTACTGACACAAGTGATGTTTATGAGGCTGAATAAAATTAATGATCTTAGTTGCGAAAAATCTATTTTTAAGTAAAAATAACTTCATAACACATAGGAAAGGATGACTCAAATGGAACCAGAAAACGATCCATATAGACACGCCTATCTCAAGGCAAAAGCTACGACTAATGGGATCATGCATGCCTTATTCAACTGGTGGTTAGCTTTTACGTTATTCAACTTAGTGGTCGTCAGCCTCTTCTTGTGGGCTTATGACCCGATCGGACGTCTCAATGATGCACTTGCGCCAGTCACCCAAACCCAAAAGCAAACACGACCTGCTTTGGATCCAAGTACTGAAAGCCAAAGTAATATTTACGAAGCACCAAATGAATAACTCACTAACGAGTCAAAAAGGCCCACGCTGAAAACTTTTCAACGTGAACCTTTTTCGATCACTTTACAAATAACTTGTCATAAAGCACAGTAGCTTCTTCTACTGTAAAGTGAGTCAATTCTGTAACCGCAGTAATGACATCTTGTTTGGAATATCCCTTAGCAGTCAAGCGGCTGATCATATCACAAACAACTCGTTTTTCCCCTTTGACCCATCCCTCAGTGAGCCCTTCTTTTCTACCTTCCTTTCTACCTTCCTTTCTACCTTCTTTTCGTCCTTCGGCTAGACCTTTTTTTCGTGCCTCTTTACTTACTTTTTTTGTTTCTCTAGCAAGACGTGAGCGAAATTCTAATTCATAGAACATGTAATCACCTTCCTTTTGCGTGTTAGTTTTCAAAATAACAATATCATCAGCTATCTTACATGTAAGAGCACTCGTTGGAACATTTGTATCTACATATTTCAAAAAAGCCGCCAATCCTTGTGAAACAGCTGAAAAATCCTTAGCTTTAGCGTTTAAAATAATGTTATGTTCCCCTGTATCGAGTACCAGATCACTTTCTTTTACGCGCACTTCAGTCGTATATACCGGTGACCCTACACCGAAAAAATCAAAATCACAGATAAAAATCACATACGTATCGACCCTATCACTATAGTCTTGCCCAGCTTCCAAAGCATGCTGGGTCAAATAACTTTGATAATATGAGATCCGCTTACCTAAATTATGTTCATCACTGACCTGCATCTCAATATCATACATTCGTCCATGCTCGTCTTCAGCATAGATATCAAAACGAGCCCCGTGAAAGACGGTATTTTGCTTATGTGTATCTTCTTTTTTGATGTTTTTAACGTCTACGATCCCTAAATCAGGTAAGATCAGTTGCAACAGCTCTAAACAAATATCTTTATGCTCTGAGATGATCCACGAAAAGATCATCCCATCTTTAAAACCCGCTAAGTTCCATGCTTTAAGGGCCTCTTCATAAGTACTCAAATCTCCCATCCCCTTTTGACTTTATTTTGGATCTGTACGCAGGATTTTTCAAGTCCAAAGACTTACCTTTATACCGGGATTTCTAGCACTAAAATAGACTTATATCTAACACTAAAAACTATGCAAAAATTTTTCCTAGAATTTTTTAAATCGTAATTCAAAAGCTCTCAAAGTTTAATTGACGTACTCTCTTAAAATACTTAATCGTAATTTGAGGCTTTTTAGGCTTTATATCGCTTGACAGTAGTAATTTCAAACGTTAGTATCGTTAATGGTAATCATTACAATTTAAGAGAGGATATATTTATCATGCGAAAAAAATTATTTAGTTTCATCTTACTCGTGAGTGCTTTTCTAGCATTCTTCACCTTTGGTCACAAAAATACCGCCGCTGCATCTGATAAGCTAAATGTCGTGACGACCCTTGATTTTTACGGCGAAACTGCTAAGGCTGTCTTAGGTGATCACGGAACCGTCACTTCATTGATCACTAGTCCTAATGTTGATCCCCACGACTTTGAAGCCACAACTAAGACCGCTAAGATCGTTTCCAAAGCTGATCTTGTCATCTATAACGGTGCTGGCTACGATAACTGGGTCAAAAAATTGAATGGTAAAAAATATCTATCTGTGGCTGATGTCATGAAAGTTAAGGAAGGCCAAAATGAACATCTCTGGTATGATCCAACAACTATGGAAAAACTCGCTGATCGTTTGGCAACTGAATTTGGTAAAATGCAACCTAAAAATAAGGTTGCCTTCAAGAAAAATGCTACTAAATACAAAAAAACTTTAGCTAAATTAACACAAACGCTAGACAAGATCAAACAAAACAGCAATAATCAAAAAGTAGCTGTTTCAGAACCAGTCTTTGACTATTCTTTAAAGAAGATGGGTTACAAGATCGCTAACAGTCACTTCGCTAAAGCAACTGAAGAAGGCAGTGACCCATCATATTCAGACATCAAGAAATTACAAAACGATATCAAAAACAAAAAGATCGCTTTCTTTGTTCAAAATACCCAAAGTGACAGCTCAGTAATCAAAAATATCGTTTCACTCTGCAAAGAAAACAACATTCCTGTCGTCAAAGTTACTGAAACGCTACCTAAAAATAAGACATACGTAACTTGGCTACAAAGCCAATACCAAGCTGTCTTAGATACTCAAAAATAGAAAGAAGTAGTTATTCATGAAATCGATCCTATCAGTGCATAACTTGGATCTTTCCATCCCCAACCGCAAGCTTTTCTCCAACCTCTCTTTTGAGATCGCCCAAGGTAGTTTGACCTGTATCACAGGTGAAAATGGGGTTGGAAAAACAACGCTTGTCAAACACTTATTGCAAGATCTAGCTAACAACTATACCGTTCACACGGTCTTTAATGTCAAGCGCGATGAAGTCCAATACGTACCACAATTGCGCAACATTGACGATGAATATCCCCTTTGCATCAAGGATTTCGTAGCCTTTGGTCTCAAAAAGCGCAATTTCTTTTGGAACCGCAAGCCTTTAAACGAAAAACTCGAACAGATCTTGACGGAGACAAAACTGACGCGGATCAAAGATCAACCTTTAGGCAAAGCTTCTGGGGGCGAAAAGCAACGGGCCTATCTAGCCCAAGCTCTCTGTGCTGACCCAAAGTTGCTCATCTTGGACGAAGCTACCGCAAGTTTAGATACGACCAACAAACACGAATTGTTACAAATGCTACGTGAGGTCATGCAACAACACGGTCTAACGATCTTGTTTATCACGCACGATCCCGAGCTGATCGAACAATACGCCGACTACGAGCTTCATTTGGAAGATCAAACTGGTGTCTTACTTGAAAAGGGGGCTAAAAAATAATGTTTGCTTATGATTTTATGCGCTATGCCTTTATCGCCGGGATCTTCATCGCTTTGATCTGTAGTGTTATGGGGACCTTTGTGGTAGCACGCCAAACATCTTTTTTCACCCATACGCTCTCTGAGATCGGTTTTTCTGGAGCTTCATTTGGGATCTTTATCGGGATCTCGCCTTTAGCAGGGATGCTGACTTTTACTACGGCTAGTGCCCTATTGATCGGGATGTCAGGTGAACGGCTCGGGCGGCGTGAAGCTTCGATCAGTGTCTTTTCCGGTCTTTTCTTAGGGCTTGGGATCTTATTTTTATCACTCTCAGATAAACAAGCTAATTATGCGACAAGTATTTTATTTGGGAGCATCGTTGGGATCGACCGCAACGATATCGAAGTTTTGATCGCACTTAGCATCTTACTATTGTTGACGATCACGATCTTATTCAAGCGTCTAGCATATAACTCCTTTGATTCTCAAGGAGCTCAGTATAATCAGCGCTTCAACAAAACGATCTCGATCATCTTTTTAGTGATGCTCGCCTTAACGATCAGTATTACAGCTCAGATCGTCGGTGCGTTACTGATCTTTGTGCTCTTAACGATCCCAGCTTCGGCGACAAAATACTTCGCCCATCGACTCTACCAGATGATCGTTTTAAATTTCGTCTTCATTTTGGCTGGAGTTTGGCTTGGGCTATACTTTAGCTATCTCACTGATTGGCCAGTCAGCTTCTTTATCACCGTGATCGAAGCCTTGATCTATGGGGCAGCGATCGCCAAAGACCATTTAGCTAACCATCAAAAATAAACAAACAGGGTAAGCAGAACGTGTCGATACGAGCTACTTACCCTATTTGTTTAAATACCGCTATAAATAATATGCTATACTGTGCTTGAATTAATTGGCTCGCTTGAGCACAAGTTGTCCCCTAGTCTGCAAGCAAGGGGACTTCTTTTATTTTCACGAAAATATCACCGATCTAAGTGCTGGATCCCCCACAATACGATACATGTCGCTAAGATGAAATAACCAACATATAGGAGGAAATATAAACTGTTAGGCTGAAAAATATAATTTACTGGCAAGATCACTGGCAATACGTAAATATTTAACCTGCTTTGAGGTCAACGAAGTCATTTCCAGTAATTCCACATTACCTTTAACAACTGTCAGCGGAGTTTTTACATCATGGGCCAAGGCAGCTATTTGAAAGGATAGATCTTTTTTCTCTAACCGTTCTTTTTCGATCAACCAAGCTAATTCATCACTTTTTTGTAGAGATTGGTCAATATTTGCTCAAACTCAATGATCTTGACGTGTTTTCTAGGCTGATCGGTGCTACCTTCGCCCATGGATAGTGCGATCGCTTCGACATAGCGGAAATCTTTTGCCAGCTCACGTACAAGTCTAACGACGACGATCATTATCACTCAAAAATCAGAGTCCTTTCAGAAAAATAAGAGCAAGTAATGAGATGATCACTACTTGCTCTTTATAACTTATCTCGTTTGGCGTGAATATAATCAACTACTACCGCTTGGCATCCCATTCTTGATAGAACTGATCCAAATATACTTTTAAAAATTCGTGGCGTCCCTGCGCTAGCTTCGTGGCATAGCTTGTATTCATAGTGTCCTTTAACTTAAGCAATTTTTCGTAAAAATGCATGATCGCTGTATCTTTACCATTGCGATACTCTTCCAAAGTGAGATTTTCTCTAGGCTTCATAGCTGGATCGTGGATCGGACGTCCAACGTGGCCTGAATAACACATTACCCGTGCGATCCCTATTGCCCCCATAGCATCTAAACGATCAGCGTCCTGAACGATTTTTCCTTCCAAAGTAGAAACATCTTCCTTTTGGTTTCCACCCTTAAATGACATCTTTGACACAATATCCATAACATGATCTAGTGTTTCACTAGACACGCCATTATCGACCAACCATGTATGTACCCTTTTTTGGCCAGCTTCTTCGCTTTCATTTAATTTTCCATCAGCAATATCATGTAATAATGCCGCTAATTCACAAATATAAATATCCGCCTCTTCGTATTTAGCAATTTCGATAGCGTTGTTTGTAACGCGAAAAACGTGCCACCAATCATGACCACTACCTTCATTATTCAAAGCATCATATACATATTCGCGTGCATTTTTGACGATCAACTCTCTATTTTCCATAGTAAAACATCTCCTTTGCAATTAGATATCTATCATTTTTCCTTGCTCAACATATGTGTGGTATGCTGTGACGATCTGTGAGAATTCTGTTCCTTATCTAAAGCTCAATTCGGTTTGTTTCTCTTGTTGGATCAAATATTTTAATTCAGCAAAGCTCTCGAGCTCCAACTTCTTTAACATTCGGAAAATCCTTGCCCGTGAAACATATAATTTTTTAGCTAACTCATTACTAGTCAAACTATCCCACGCAAGATCGACTTTTTGCAAAGCTGTGATCATTTGGTGTTCTTGCTCGGTCAATTCCTGATAATGTCGGTTGATACGTATTAATAGATCCATCATCTTATCCCTGTTTTTCCAGTTCGCTTTAATTCTACAAAATACTTTTCCATTACACCAACCATTCACCTTTTAAACCATATTTCTATTTAAAAAACTTTTATTGTTCGTGTTTTACCAGTAGATTTATTTAAAAATAAATGCTAAAATCAACGCTTGTAGGGGTAGGAATTTATGCGTTACGGGCTTATGGAACGGAATGTGAACGTAAGCAGAAAGCTAAACCGTCATTTTAGCTGCGTGTATCTTCCGCATTCACCAATGATCTAACCATTACTGGTGCTTGTCTCCCCCCAAATTATTTTTAGGGAGATGTTTTTTTATGACGAATTTATCTTGGAGAAGTCCAAAACTCACGACACGAACGGTCACTTTAGCAGCGATGCTCATCGCTTTGCAGACGGTTTTGAGTAAGATCTCATTTGGTTCTGATAATCTGGTCAAATTCGGGCTTGGCTTTATGGGCACGACTTTGATCGGATACTTTCTAGGGCCTTGGCTTGGCGGTGTTGCTTTAGTCATTGGCGACTTGATCAAGAATACTTTATTCTCGACGGGAAGCACGTTTTTTATCGGTTTTACTTTTAGTGCCTTTATCACTGGCTTGATCGCTGGCGCTTTTCTTTACCAACAAAAAGTTACTTGGCAACGTCTCGCTGTTTACCAATTCGTTCAGATCTTCGTGTCTAATATCTTCTTCAATACTCTATGGATCCATCTGATGTACCAAGCACCTATCTGGGAACTGTTGAGCGTTCGCGGACCTAAAAACTTGATCATGTGGCCGATCGAAGCTGCGATCAGTTTCTTGATCTTGCGTGCTGTTTCACGTTTAGACAGTCGCTTAATGCACTAATTTAGTTATTCCACCGATCAAGTGTGCGCTTGGTCGGTTATTTTTTACAACAAAAAGCCACATCGAACATGATGTGACTTGAATTTTAATCAATGATCAAATGGACCTGTCTTTTTAACTCAGGCAATACCTCTTTAACAAACCACGGATTTTTACTTTGCCAAAGTTTGTTACGAGGCGAAGGATGAACTAACGGAAAGTACTCTGGCAAATATGCCCGATAATTGCGCACAACATCGGTCAATTTCGCTGTACTTTTGAGGTGTAAATAATGTTTTGTCGCATAACTTCCCACTAACAGTGTCAGTTCGATATTAGGCATCTGTTCTAACAACAATGGATGCCATTTTTTAGCAAAATCTTTTCGTGGCGGTAGATCACCACTTTTACCCTTGCCTGGAAAATAAAAATCCATCGGCAAGATCGCAAAATCTTTTGACTGATAGAATTCTTCCCGGGAAACTCCCATCCAAGCCCGTAAATTATCACCACTAGGATCATTCCAAAACAACCGTGTATCCTGCGCTCGTTTTCCCGGTGCTTGTCCCACGATCAAGATCTTAGCTTCTTTTGGGGCTACATATAATGGATCGATCCCAGCTTGCGTATATTTTTTATTCGCGGGATCATTTTTTATCGCTTCAAATATCTTATCTTGCATATCGTTCACCTGTCCTTATCCATAGCCTAGCACACCAATAAAAAAAGTGCCACACAAATGCGTGACACCAAGCCTTTGACGCGACCGCCAAAGCGCCCCTGCCAAGGAACTATATTATACCACGTTTATTTCATCGTGGTCGCATAGATCCGGCGTTCTTTTTGCTCGAATGCTTTCATGAAATCAACTAGAGCCTTTACTCCCTCAAATGGAAAGGCATTATACATGCTTGCCCGCATCCCGCCAGCCAAGACATGCCCTCGGATATTTTTTAGCCCGTTTTTCTCAGCTTGGGTGATGAATTTTTCATCAAGCTCTTTACTTCCTGTCGTAAAAGGAACATTGGTCAACGAACGATCAGGTGCATGTGCCGTTCCCAAAAAGAGTTTTGAGTTATCCAACATATCATATAAAAGTGCCGTTTTAGCCTCATTTTGTTGCTGCATCTGCTTTACGCCCCCCTGTTTTTTCAACCATTGAAAAACTAGACCAGCCGCATAGATCGGAAAAACCGGTGGTGTATTTAAATTAGAGTCACGTTTGATCAACTTCACATAATCAAGCATTGAAGGCAGGTCTTGTTCTTTGTCTAAAAGAGATTCTTTAACGATCACCAACGTCAATCCAGCTGGACCGATATTTTTTTGCGCACTAGCATACAAGAGACCATACTTTTTGACATCATGTTGATAGCCCAAAATATTTGAAGAGATATCGCCGACGATCGTTTGCCCTTGTAATTCAGGCAATTTACGATACATCGTCCCTTCGATCGTGTTATTGATCGTCAAATGTACATAATCATAAGGTCTATCCAAGGCGATCTCGTGTGGCAAACGGGTATAAGCAGAACTTTTTCCTGAAGCGACCACATCGACCCTGCGCTCAGGTACAAGTCGCGCATCCGCGATCGCTGTTTGCGACCAATGTCCTGTGTCGACAAAAGCAATATTTTTCGTCTTCCGGGCTAGATTCAACGGTACCGTCGTAAATTGTGTCGATGCCCCTCCTTGTAAAAATAAGATCTTGTAATCTTTAGGAACAGCTAAAAGCTCTCTTAGATCAGCTTTAGCAGTTTGAAACATCTCTTCATATAGCACTGAACGATGGCTGATCTCCATCACACTCATCTCACTATCGCGATAGGATACCAACTCAGCTTGGATCTGAGCTACCACTTCGGGGGGCATCATTGCCGGTCCCGCTGAAAAATTATACACTTCCACAGCTCGTACCTTCCTTCTGGTTCTAATTTTAAAAATTAATAATTGATAATAATAAATTTATTGGACCCCGCATCAAAAGTCAATATTTACCATGATTTTAAAGGGATATTTAAAATATATCTACTATAACTATTAATAATTATTGATAGTAACATTAATTAACGGTAATTTAATTTTTTTGTAACATCGATTTGCTCTCGCATTACATGCTTAGCTTCGACTAACTTTAATACAACCGGCATTTTCTCTCACTCTGATAACTTATGATTTTTGTAATACTTTTGTAACATTATTTTTTTAATATTTCACTCTTTCCTCATCAAAAATCTTGTTATATCAACATTTATAATTCTTTATCCGTCTTTACTAAATCTTAATAAATTTATTTCTCCAATATTTTCAAGGGTTCGCGGTTATTTATTACAAAATTTGGTAAAATGTAATCTTTTTTGCATTAGCTTGCAACATAAATGGATTAAAATAAATATATCAGTCAAATTGAAGTTAGTCGTTTAGAAATTATTGAAATTTATTTAGGAGTGAATATATATTTTGAATCATACAGCAAGAAAACTTTTAGTCGGTACAGTCGGAGCAGCTGGATTATTCTTGGCTACAACAGCAACAGCTAATGCAGATACAACTCATAAAGTTGCTAAAAACGATACAGTTTGGGATCTTTCACAAAAATATGGTGTTTCTATCCAAGCGATCGAAACTTTGAACAACATCGACCAAAACTCTCACTTGATCGTTACTGGTCAAACATTGAAAGTTCCAGCTAAAGATGCTCAAGTGGCTAAAAACAACGCTCCAGCCCAAGTTACTGATAAGAAAGCTGACACAGCAAACACTTCTGAGGTAACTGTTAAAGCTGGTGACACTCTTTGGACACTTGCACAACAATATAACACATCAGTTGAAAAATTACGTGAATTGAACGGCTTAGCTGCAGATGCTTACCTCATTCACCCAGGTAATGTTTTGAAGGTCAATGGTACAGTTCAAGCAACACAACAACCGGCTCAAACTGAACAACCAGTGCAACAACAAGCACAACCAGAACAACCTGTCGTACAACAAGAAGCTACACAAGAACAAGCTCAAGAACCTCAACTTGTTGTTTCAGCTAACCACACAACTCACACAGTACAAGCTGGCGAATCACTTTACTCTATCGCACAAGCTTACGGTGTAACCGTTGATTCTTTACGTGCTGCTAACAACTTGGGTGCTACTTTACTTGTTGGTCAAACATTGACGATCAACGATCCAGCTAAAGACCCAGCTCAAGAAGCTGCTGCTCAACAAGCTGCTGCTCAAGCTCAACAAGAAGCTGCCACTCAACAAGCTGCTACACAAGTACAACAACCTGTACAAAACCAAGCTCCAGCTCAAACACAAGCTCCAGCACAACAAGTGCAACAACAAGCACAACCTGCTCAAGTACAACAACCTCAACAACAAGTTGTTTCAACTTCAGCTGATGGTGCTGCGATTGCAGCTTATGCACAATCATTTATCGGTACACCTTACGTATGGGGCGGTTCTACACCATCTGGTTTTGACTGCTCAGGTTTGACACAATACGTTTATGCACACTTTGGTAAGCAGATCGGTCGTAACACGATCGCTCAAGAATCTGCTGGTTCACATATCCCAGTTAGCCAAGCACAAGTTGGTGACTTATTATTCTGGGGTACACCAGGTTCAACTTACCACGTTGCGATCTACTTAGGTGGTAACAGCTTCGTTGCTGCTCCAGAACCAGGTCAAAGCGTTAAGATCGGTAACATGGCTTACTTCATGCCATCATTTGCCGTACACGTAAACTAAAAGATAACTTTTAAAAAAGCTTCAGCCATGCGGCCAGCGCCGTATGAATAACTAAGAAATAATCTTAGCGTATTTGATACAACGGGCAGGAATAATTAAAAAGTGCGCCTTTGCGGTGTAAAAACTGCTCTTGCGGTGTAAACGGAAAGCCGGGACTGCCCGGTTGTTTTTATATGGAGGACGATTATGAAAAAGGCACTCACCCAGAAGCAGATTGCCGATTACGAACAACTCTGCCGTGACAGAAGCAACGGTCGGTTGCTGACCCCGGATGGACTGCGGTTCATCTGCGAAGCCAATAATTGTGACCCAGAAGCCATCGGTCGGCATTTTCTTGAGGTACTGGGACGGATGAAAAACGCATAGTAGTCTTTTTCATATTTATGCAGTATAATTTACCGTAGTGAAGTAACCAGGAAAGGAGCATATCAACATGAGCAATGCATTGGCCAAAAAGGATATTTATCTTGATTTGAGCATAGATGATGACGGATTTGACTTTGCCACCTCTATCGATGACGCTCTGGCGCAAGCAGAAGCAGAACTGGTTGTACTAAACGAAACGGTTGAATCCATCAAGGAACTCAAACCGCAGTGCGATAAATTGGATTATATTTTGGCTGCAAGTTCCGGTGCCTTATGTGGGGTTATCGATATATTCCTTGTGGGAAAACCCGGTGAATCACCTATTGGGGATATTACCGATAAATGGTTTGCCAACAGGACAATGGATTTCGCAAAGCTATGCCACCCGGACAAGAAGGAATTTGACAGTCTTGATTCAGCACTTCGGTTCTTGGAAAAAGAGTTCAAAGTCCCGTATGATCAGACGGGTCTTGGCGATGCCGGACGCGCCGTCTTTGGTATGAACGCCAAGAATCATCATTTCAAGTCACTTGCTCATAATCCCAGTTTGTTGGGTCTGTTCTTTTCGATATTGGATCAGTTTTCTAACACATCTCATTTTATATCGGATGGACAGCTTATTTCTTTGCAGCAAGCAGATGATAAATGGGAGTTGCAAGGCGGTAACATCCCAAGCAAATTATTTTGTGGTTTTGTGAACTGGTTCGGACACCTCATGTCGGATGTATCTGGTTCTAATTCCAGTGCCAAAGCTGGGAATCGTGGCATGGGCATTCCTTCACCTCTTTGGACCTGGACGAATGACATAATCGCAATAAAAGCGAAATTAGGGTTAAGCGTTACCGATACGGACAAGGCCATGAACGAATTGGCATTGGAGATATTCGAGAAGGGCTATGATACTCGTTTTCAGACAGCCCAGGCTATCCCTGTGTTTTTGAATGAGCTACTTGTACGCCTTATCTATGCAGTCAGGCGTCTGTATAGATATTTCACAGAGACACCTAAAGTAGAGCGTTCTTTCAAACTGATGTGGAAGAAATGCGAGCCGTTCTCTAATCCTACAGTAAAACGAATGCTGACTGTCGCACACGGCACGTTCTGCCTGGTTGATGCAGGAGATGCTGTAGGCAGAGCACTTGTAAGCGGGGGTGGAACTTTCAATGTGGTTGAATTTGTTCTGCGTCTCAATGTTGTTGGTGTCGGTCGGTTTGCCATTTCGTTGTACGGTGAAACAAAACGTGCTATTTCTTATGGCCATGCAAAGAGAGAGGCTGATTTCGCAGCCAAGGAAATCACAATCGTTGAGAACTACATAGAGGGGCTAAAGATTCTGTCTGTGAAATATGATGATGCCCGTCTGCTGACATTCGTTGCCGATTTCAAAAAAAGCGGTGCATATATTGAGGCATTCGGAAAATCAGCACAATTAGCAGAATTACGCAATGTTCCCGCAAACCGGGTGCTGAAAAGCAAAGCGGACATTGACAGATACTTTGGAGGAAAATGATATGGCTAAAAAGCTGTCAAAACTTCAATTAGCACAGCAGAAGGCTGAGTCTGCTTCGAAGAAGACAAATCAGAAAATAAATGAATTAGGTCAGCATACAGGTGACCTCTATGCTTCGTTGACTGCAATTCAGGCATTGTTTGATCGCATTCGGAATGTGCCTGAAGAAAACAGATTAAAATACGAAAACCTCAAGGCAATCAGGGTGAACTGGAAGCAACAAGCAGAGAAAATCGAACTGGAGTATAAAAAGGCCGAAGTTAAAGCTGCTGGACAGGGAGCCGCAGGAGTCGGTGCCGGAGTTGCTGTTGTTACCCTTGGTCCCACCGTGGCTATGGGCGTTGCGACAACTTTCGGTGTTGCATCTACAGGAACAGCCATTTCTGCTTTGAGTGGTGCGGCTGCTACTAATGCCGCCTTAGCCTGGTTGGGTGGCGGTGCTTTGGCAGCTGGCGGTGGCGGAATGGCTGCCGGAAGTGCTTTCCTGGCACTTGCCGGTCCTATCGGCTGGACGATTGCCGGTCTGTCAATTATTGCAAGTGGTCTGATGTTCTTCAAAACCAAAGGCGATAAGGAAAGATTGGAGAATGTATACACCCTCATCAGCAACAGAGATGTCAAGTCCTATGAACTTGCGATTGTCGAACTGAGTGAACGCATCAAGAGGATCATCGATGAAACCGGGAAACTGGAAGAGGCGGTTATCAAAATCGAAACCTTTGGTACGGATTACAGCCAAATGACCGAAGAACAGCAGTACGAATTGGGTGCATATGTAAATCTCATGGAAGCCGCTACAAAGCTACTCGTCAATCCTATTTTGGGTCTTCAGCCAAAGTTCTCCGAGCAGGATTTCGACAAAGTGTGTGCGGTCGAAACCGAGACATTCAGAAAATATTTCAAGGATCACAGAAATATAGTTATTTCTATGGCGAACCTGCTGTTTACGATTCCCCTCGATGAGAAGGATAAGAAACTCCTTGCCAAGTCTCTACGAAAAAACAAAGAGTTCCTATCCTCTGTCCAGATGACTAAAAAAGAGTTTGGTGTAGAAGACATCACAATGATTGAACGGGCATTGACTCACAGATACAAATTCAGAACCTATTAACGAAAAACTCCTCACCGCCGTAATGGTAGTGAGGAGTATCTTTTCGTTAGGCTTTAACTTCCCGCCCATCCTTAAAGGTGAACCGCACATCGTTCCTGTCGTAGACGGTTACGAAATCCACCAGTCCGCACCAGAGGGCGGGGTCAAATTTCTCCATCAGGTCAGCCTGCGCCAGCGTGTCCAAAAAGGCTTCGATTGCCGCCCGTCTGGATTTCTTGTCGGCAATGGCGGCTTCGATTTCCTCCAGCCGTGCCTTTGCAGTATCGAAACGGGCGGTGAGGCTGTCATAGCGTTTTTGGTACTCCGTCTGGTCGAGCGCCACATGAGCGTTTTCGTAGATGCATTTTTCGATAAGGTCTGAGACTACCATGATCTCATCCTGCAGTTCCGCAGTTTCGGCTTCCAGTGCGGAGATGTCGAAAGCAACATCCAGCGAAGCCCGGAGCGGCGAGATGATTGAAGCCTTTTTTCCTATCAGCTTGTTTGCCGCGGAGACAAACATCGCTTTGATCTCATCCTCTGTCAAGTGCGGAGTGGAGCATTTTTCCTCGCCGTCATACTTGTGATTGCATTGCCAGATTACCCGACGGTATTTGCTGTTGGAATGCCAGACCTTCGAGCCGTACCACTCGCCGCATTGTCCGCAGCGTATCTTGCCGGAGAAAAGATGGACGCCGCTATGCCGACCACGGCTGCTTTTTCTGCGCTCCAGTTCCTGCTGTACCAGTTCAAACACCTCCGGCTGGATGATGGCTTCGTGGTTGCCCTCCACATAGTACTGCGGAATTTCACCCTCGTTGACCTTTTTCTTTTTGGTGAGGAAATCCACCGTGTAGCTTTTTTGCAGGAGGGCATCACCTTTGTACTTCTCGTTGGTGAGGATGCTGCGAACTGCTCCTGCGTTCCATTTGTCCTTGCCGCCCGGCGATTTGATGCCGTCGGCGGTCAGTCTGGCGGCAATGCCATGCGGCGTCATGCCCTGCAGGAACATACTGTAAATGCGGCGGATGATGACTGCCTCGTCCTTATTCAGAACCAGATTGCCGTCAGGCCCCCGGTCGTAGCCGAGGAACCGCTTGAAGGGCAGGGTGACCTTTCCGTCTGCAAAACGTTTTCTCTGTCCCCAGGTGCAGTTCTCCGAAATGCTCCGGCTTTCCTCCTGCGCCAGTGAGGACATAATGGTGATAAGCAGTTCGCCCTTGCTGTCCAGGGTCCAGATATTTTCCTTCTCGAAATAAATCTCCACGCCTTTTTCCTTGAGCTGGCGCACCGTGGTCAAGCTGTCCACCGTATTGCGGGCAAAACGGCTCACGCTCTTGGTGACGATGAGGTCTATCTTTCCCGCCAGCGCATCCGCCACCATGCGTTTGAAGCCCTCGCGGTGCTTGGTATTCGTGCCTGTTATGCCTTCGTCCGTATACACGGAAACAAACTCCCAATCGTCCCGGCTTTTGATATAGTTGGTGTAATAGTCCACCTGGGCGCTGTAGCTGGTGAGCTGCTCCTCGCTGTCCGTGGAAACACGGGCGTAGGCGGCGGTGCGGCGCTTTTTCTTTTCATTGATCGGCGTTGCCGTGAATCGGCTTATCGTTGCCGGTATCGTCGTTACTTTCGCCACGCTTTTCCCTCCATCTCTGTATCATTACTTCCCGCATATGCTGCTTGCGCTGCTCTGTGTGCCCGGGCATCTTCCGTTTGTTTTCCCATCCCGCTTCAAAGACGTGACCGTCAAAGAAGCGGATGGAAAGCTGGAATGGAGCCATGATGTGAATGCAGGCGATCTGCTCACGGAAAGCCATCTCGTCAAATGACTCCAGCCCCATAGCCTCAGCACACAGCTTTTTGAGGACCTCTTCCTTGATACTGGGGCTTTGGCATTTTCCGCTGGACGCACACCGCCATACGGAATCAAAACTGCCGTCTTTGTGCCGTGACCGCTGCCTGCGGTAGTTCTCACCACAGCTGTCGCAGCGAATGCGGCTGGTGAAGCAGGAACTGTTGGGGCCAAGCTGATGCTCCTGAACATATCGGCCTTTGGCGGCTCTGCGCTCATCTGTCCAGCAGTCCTTCCGCATGGTGGATTCCCAGTGGCGCGGCACGATGCGGCCGTCCTTAAAATAGAAGACCATCTCATTCGGAGCAGGAATCTCAATGCGGTCTACCTGCTCTGAAAAGATGATCTCGTCAAACTTATCCAGCCCCATGACCTCAGCGCAGGCTTCCTTGAGCATCTGCTCCGGGATATCCTTGTTTTGGCATTGGGCATTCCCGGTCTTTCTTCGGGTTCCGCAAATCCAGATGGTGTAGTTGGCGTCTGGGTCTTTCCGTCCCTTGCGGTTGGAGCGCTGATAACTCTTTCCGCACCGACCGCACTTAATCTTGCTGGTAAAGCAGGAGGTATTGATGCTCCAGTTTGCCAATGCGCCAAGCTCCCGGCGGCGCGCTTTTTCGGCTTGCACCGCCTGATAAACCTCCATCGGGATGATGGCCTCGTGCGTGTTCTCCACGAAATACTGCGGCAGCTCTCCACGGTTGATTTTGCTTTTTTTGCTGATGGGGTCCGCCACATATTCCTTTTGGAATAGAAGGTTGCCCGTATAAGTGATGTTGCCGAGAATCTGCCGGATGGAGGAATTACCAAAGTGTTGTCCCTTGTAGGATTTCACACCCATCTCGGCAAGCTGCTTTTCTGTGGTTTCCGCAGATAAGCCATTCAGGTAATTGTCATAGATGAGCCGGACGATCTTTGCCTCCTCCTCGTGGATGACCAGATGGTCGTCCTCCCAGCGGTAGCCATAAATTTGAAATCGGCCGTTGGGGATGCCTTTTTCAAACCGTTTCCTGGTACCCCATTTGACGTTGTCCGATAGGCTGCGTATTTCTTCCTGGGCGAAGGACGCCAGGAGGGTCAGCATCAACTCGCCGTCCTCGGTGAGGGAGTCGATGCGCTCCTTTTCAAACTGCACGGAAACGCTCAGCTCTTTGAGTCTGCGCACCGTATTTAACAGATCAACGGTGTTGCGCGCGAAACGGGAAATGCTCTTTGTCAGGACAATGTCGATTTTTCCGGCTTCGCAGTTGGCAATCATCCGATTGAACTCTTCGCGGGCTTCGGCTTTGGTGCCGGTTATCCCGTTGTCGGCGTATACGCCAACATACTCCCAGGCAGGATTGCTCTGTATCAAACTGCTGTAAAAGCTGACCTGTGCCGAAAGGGAGTGCTGCAGCCGCTCGGACTCCATTGAGACTCTCGCGTAGGCAGCGACCCTTTTGCGGCGCGGCATCTGCGGTGTTTTCGCTTCGATTTTATTTACGATCCGCATGAAAATCACTCCTTTCCGACACTATATATCACTCTAAAAGCCGATTATATCAAGTCATTTTCCGATAATAATGTACCCAAAGATGGAGAGAACGCAGCCCTCAGATTTGTATCAATTACGGCATATTCCTCCTCGCTCAGAAGCCCCTTTTCACGGAGATTCTTTGCGATGGAGATGGCGGCAAGGTAGCTCATTTCAGAGCGGAATCTGTCCTCACTCATGCCCGCCACCACCTTTGTAGCGGTCTGCGATATAGCAGGTGTGAGAGCAGTATTTCCTTTTTGCGTTGCCGTAGGCGGTGAAGGGCTTCCCACAGTGAGCGCAGGTGAAGTGGTATACAGCCCTGCGGTTGACCTTTTCCGGGTGTGCATTCCACCAGATGGTACGGCAGTTATCCGAGCAGAACTTGACGCGCTTTCTGCCGGGAGTCTGCGTAAGCAATGCACCGCATTGAAGGCAGAATCCGGCGTCCAGTTCAATGCGGCTGTTGTCTGCGGCCTTCGTGCCGGTCAGCCCAATTTTACGACAGAATGCGACAACGGTATCTTTTTTCAATCCCACAGCTTTGGCGATGGTGGCATATCCATATCCCTGTGAGCGTAGGGCGGTTATCTGTTCTTTTTGCTGATTTGTCATTGTGGTTCCTCCGTTCTGAGGTTTCCCTCAATGACCCATCTGGACATTGGAGTCTGTTTTGGCCGAAAAAAATACGCCCACCGAACCGTTATGGTAGGGTGGGCTTTCAGCAGGTTAAGTTATTTGATTTTGGCTGCGTAATCAAGGCTTATCCAGCCCGCACCGGATTTGAGCCGTCCCCAGCCCGCCGTGGAGCCTTTGCCGGACTTCACCTCAACAATGGTGAACACCCCGATGCCGGTAAACTTGCCAGTCCTGTCATAGTCCGTCCCAGGGCCTTTACGGATGTTCAGATCAGAAATGCTGACTTTTACAAGGAACGGAACCTCGGCAGTTGTTGTTTTCGGTGTGTAGATGTTTACACCATTTACATCAAACACACTATATCCCGGATTTGCGTCAGCGCATTTCTTGGCGTTATCCAAAATCTTGAACGCACCTTTCTGCGACTTGGAGTCTGCCCAGGTCTTACGGACACGGTACCAGGCGATTGCCGTCCCAGACTCCTTCACATCGTACTGCGTGAGGTTCCACCGCTCGATGATGGAGCAAAGGTTCTCCACATAGGTCAGGCTCGTGGCATAACCACCGTCCTTGATGATCTGCACAGCTTTCTTGTAGTCGGTGCAGCCCTTCAGACCGTCATATCGGAGTTTGTTTCCGTTCTTCGCCCCAATGAGATATGCACTGTGGTCGGTGATTGAGTCCTCCACACAAGGGTACTTTCTGAAATCTGCCGTAACAGTTTCATAACTGCCGTCAGCGTTCTGCTCCTTCGTCTGCTTGGTGTACTTACTTTTGCCGTCCCAGGTCGAGCCGCTCCAGGTATTGCCGGAGAGGGAGCATTTCATGTCGAACACGTTATTGGCGTTCTGCGCCAGTTCACTCTTGCCGTAGCCAGATTCGAGTATGAACTGCGCCATCGAAACCGATGCGAGGATGCCCGTTTTCTTCTGATCCGCCGTAAACAATGCCCCTACACTCTTTACAACATCCGCCTCGGAAAGCCCGGAAAAAGCAGAGGCCTGTGTTCCCTGTGCAGACCCGGAACCATCGGTACCACTGGCACCACCACCGAGAGCTGCCGTGACCTTTTCTGCCAGATCGCCCATCCTGGCATACATCCAGTTTCCGGGACAGGACTTGTTGGCAAACCAGCGATGCACCGTCAGCACCATTTCATCGGACTTCGGCTCATATGAGAGCGTCTTGTCCTTATCGCCAAACCACAGGAGCTTCTTCTTGCCGTTTCTCTTGCAGATATCCACGCAAAGAGTGATCAGCTTCTGGTAGACCACATCCTTAAAGGCATACGGCTCTGTGGTATCGGACGCACACTCGATGGTGACGGCCCGCTGATCGTTGGAACTGGAAGAAGAACACCAGGAGCGGTTTTTCTCCTCCACATACATTCCGACCCTACCGTCCACGCCGATGCCGTAGTTGCAGCTTGCCTGTCTGGACGTGGGCAGGAAGATACTGCCCAGCGTCTCCACCGAGCATTGCCCCACCACACAGTGGGGTGTGATGCGGTCGATGGAGTGCGTCCTCTGCCCGGAGTGGTTGGGGCTGAGCTTCGTATAAGATACCAGTGAACTGTTTGTGTAAGCCATGATCATTCGTCCTCCTTCTCATTTTCTGCTCTGTCATGGAGCTGCTCCAATACCGCCTTCAGCTTTTCCGGGATGGGCAGTCCAAGGTGTGCGGCGTTCTCGATGATACTCACACCCTCGTTGGACAGATAGAAGAAAATCACCGCCGTGCGAAGCACGGAACCCGTACCGATGACCTGCACATCCAGAATGTGGGCAATCCCCACCAGCAGGAAAATCAGTACCTTCCGGCAGATTCCTTTGAATCCCACCTGGCTGTTGAGTTTCTTGTCAGATACGGCGCACATTACACCCGTGATGTAGTCCGCCACCGCAAACACCACCAGGGCGATGAGCAGCCCATCGTTGCCGCCAAGGAAGTAGCCAAGCCACCCTCCCACAGCGGTGAACACCATCTGAATCACATTCCAAAATTCCTTCATGTTGGTAACCTCCGTTTCTCTTGGTTTTGTGTATGAAAAAAGCGGCCGCTTCGAAAAGCAGTCGCTGATTCCCAAAAGATTAAATTGTCAAATCTGTTTCGGCAGCCACTCCCATAATCGCATATCCTCCTGACCCAAGGACCACATACACATTCCCCGGAGCTTCCAGCGGTATGCCGCCTGGTTCGCCCAGTAGACAAGGGAGTCCACGTCCTGGTAGTAGAGGATGGAGAATCCGTCCGCATCGCCGAGGAACAGCCGGGATATCCAGATGTTGATGTCCTTTGGTATGACCTTCGCCGTGTAGTTCCCGCCACAGGATATCTCCAAAAGGTCAGAGTGGAAAAAGTCGTAGTCCAGGGAGATGTCCTCGCTCCGGGTGGAGGATTCCTCCACATCGGAGGTCAGCGTGAACACCTGGAACTCCTCATCCCAGGTACAGTTGGAACGGCTGATCCTGCCGTAGCTTTTGAAACTGCCGTCCGGCATTTCCACATCAAACCGTTCATACGGCTCATACGTCCAGGCGTCCCCCAGACGCAAAAGCTCACACACGGTCGTGTTGTCCGAGCGGTATCCGGCGTAGCCCCCGGAAAAGCCACTGACCGTTGCCGTAAAGCGCAGGGTATAGGAGGAGCCGGAATACACCCGCACCCGGTTCCCACGGATACGCATCTCCACCGTGTACATGGAGGGACTGTCCCTCAGATCCGCCGATGCGGTTCTTGTGATTTCCTGGCTGTAGCTGCCAAGGAGAGTGGAGCCGCTATATAGCTCCACTGCCTGGGAATCGTAGTTTAAGCAGCAGAACAGGCTGCCGCAGAACACACCCGCCTTGCCGCTGCCATTTGCCGGGAACGCCAGCCTTGCCCGAAGATGCAGCTCCGAAAAGCCGTCATAGTTCCAGGCAAGCTCTCCTTTACCCTCAAGCTGGGAGTAGACACGCTCCATCGAGTATTCATCCGAACGCCATACCTCCCACGAGCCGGAGCGCACCGTCCAGTAGTCCGTCTCCAGCACACCGTAGTCCCGGAAGTCCTCGTACCAGACGAGCGCCGAATCCGGCTTTCTGCGGAGCATCTCCAGAGTCAGCTTGAAGCCCTTATCCGGCACAGCCATGTTGCCGTCCACGTCCTTAAAGCTCCTGGGCGCAAGGGCAAAGGTGGCTTCTCCGGCAGAGGGCTCCTCAGAAAAATTGGAGCAGACACGGAAACCGTAAAACTGCACGCCTTTGACATCCACCGAGATGGTGATAGTATGCGTCCCGGCAGAGAGGGAAACGCCGCTGGCAAGGGATGTCCAGAAGGTACTCCGCCAGTATGGCCACCACAGGCGGCTCTCCGTGAAATGCTTTGTGCTGCCGTCCAGAGCCACATAGATGCCGTTTTTGTCCCAGAAGGGATAGCAGAGCCGCACCGCCACATCGTAGGTTCCCGCCGTATCAATATTAAAGCTATAGGTCACCGAGCCGTTATCCCCCAGAGTGGCAATGCCGTTTTCAATGGAGACGATGCCGGAAGCAGAGGAATAATTACCTCCATCATGGTCAATGTACACCGTCCCAAACTCGGTCTTCTGCTCCTTGCCGTAGGCGGTCAGGTATCGCCTGCGGTTGTATGTCCCCACAAGCTGGGGATACTCACGGGAAACTGCGTCCGCCCCTTCCATGTAGTCGTAGACATGGGGAAAGGCATAGGGCACCTTATCGTAATCGTCCCAATAGGCCACGATGGGGAGAAAGGGCTGGGGCGGCGCATCGTCCGCGAAATTGTAGCCGCCCGTCATCCACAGCTTGGCGGCATAGTAGGTGTTGGACGTTCCCCGATAGGTTCTCCCCAGGTTCTCCGGCGTGTCGTAGATCTGCCAGTTCCAGCCGTAGGCAGGCATACCGAGAAAAATTTTATTCGAGTCCATGACCTTCGTGGCGTAATCGTAGATACCCTCCAGCCAGCTTCTTGGGGAAACCGGACCCGGTGCGGAGCCCGCCCATGCCATGCCGTAGGACATGATGGACGCGGTATCGCAGTAAGCGTCCAAGTCGCCGTAAACACACCAGTTCTCACCGCCCACCGAGCCATTGACGCTGGTCATTCCCGGCAGGCAGATGTTCATGTGCTTTGCAGGGTCATAGGCTTTCACGGTATTGTAGATATTGCGGAACATCGCCGTAGACTCCGTATGGGTGGAATAGCCGTCCCCACGCTCCAGATCGATGTCGATGCCGTCACACCAGGGATATTTCTCCATGATGCGGACGATCTCCGAAAGGAACCTGTCCTGCGCCCCGTCCGTGTTGTCCCGCAGGGCGCGGAAGATGCTGTTTGCGCCATCGTTTGCCACGGTCAAAAGCCAGTTGATATGGGGCCACTTGTTGATGTAAGTGAGCATATCTGAAATTGCCACGCCGCTCTCGTAAATCTCCCCGGTAGCTCGAACCTTAAAGGAGAACAGCCCGATCTGGCTGATGCGGTCGCCGTAGTCCCGCAGGGCTTCATACATTCTGGCGTTGCCCATAAACGTCCATACCATGATCTGTTTGCCTTTTAATGTATCCATCAGAGCAGCGCACCTCCATCCTGCATTTCCTGCATCTCAAACAATACCCGTGCCGTTTTCCCCTCCGCAAGCGTTACCCTGTGCTTGGAATCCCAGGCGGCGCTGTACTGGTAAAAGCCCTCTTTTTTCTCCGGGCTGCCGTTTCTGGTGCATTCCCGTGTGGACGCCAGAAGAGCAAGGTCATCTTCCGCAGAGAGTGCACCCGGAAAAGAAACCTTCTGACCGCCCACGCCCTGCGCCAGTTTAACGGAGCCGCCCTCCATATCGGACTTGGGGTAGAGATGCACATCCAAGCCTGCGGAGGTCTGCCCAAGATTAAAGAGGATGACCGTTTCTTCTCCCCGTACCACGCCGTTGAACCAGACGGGAGCCTTGACCTCGCCGTCTTCACGATATTTCTGAAGGAACACCTCTGTGTGCGGCGTGTATCCCGTCAGGGCTGCGCCTTCCTGCAGCTGCAGGTCGGTAAAATAAATCGTGCCGGAGCAGTTTGTGATGGTAGGCTTCACGGTGACGCTCACGACACGCATATCCTGTTTCCGGTTAATGACCTCCGCCAGCCGGATAAAAGCGATTTTACCCATCCAGCGTCCACTTCATCTCGCAGGGATGGCCTACCCATCCCGTGGCCACCGCCCCTGCCTGCAGGAGGATGTCCGTAATATAAAGTATCCCGGTGCAGTTGGTGATGCACACCCGCACCGTGATGGACTTGACCCTGGCGGAATAATTCTCCGGCGTGATCTTGGCGGAGGTAGATGATAAATATGCCATGTTGTCCTCCTTCCATCAGTACAGGTCAATAAATCTTGATTCCGTGCTGCCGTCCTCATACTCGATCACCACTTCAATGCCCACCTGGGCGTCATCACTCAGCTTCTCCAGATTTTCCGAGCCGATCTGCGCCGACAGGGTGTAGCTGGAGCGGTTGGCGGGATAAACGGTCTGGGACAGGCTTTTGGTCATGCTCGCCATGCCCTCCGCCTTGAAGGACGCCGTGCCGGATGCACCGTTTTCGCCGTCCGCTTCAAAGCCGGAGCTGACCCAATACGCAAGCCCGTCATCAGCGCGGGAATTCCGCAGCAGGTTGAATGGGACCATTTCCCGGATATCGTTATTGGACACCATGCTGGTGCCTTCCAGGGAATCCGCCGCATTGTCCCACTGGCTGGCGGAGCTGCCCAGGTTCTTCAGCGTGGTGGAAAGCTCCAGCACCGTGTTCCACGGCTCCTGCAGATTGTATTCCCTGCGTACGATACGGGTGGTGACCGAAAGCCCCAGTTCCTTATCCTCCACACGGACGTAATCCCCAAGCTCCCAGGCTTCATGCTCGTAGCCCGTCAGGACGGATAAGTCCATCGCATTCAGCACATAGGAGATGGTGGGCTTTGCGTAATCTGCCAGCCGCATTTCGGCGTACTCCTTCATCTGATAGGGATTCGTGAAGGAGGAGCAGTCCAGGGTGGAGATGCGCACCTCATTTGTGTAGGTAAAATCCTCCACATAGGCTTTTCCACCATTGATGTCCGCAAAGGTCATCCCTTCCGCACCCACGGCGTAGAGCCTTGTCACAAGCTCCCTGGTATCCACCACACGCTGGATGGATTTCATGTTCTTCCTGTAGGCAAAAAGCGCGCCGCTGTCCCTGCCGTTTACCGTCAAAAGATGCACCAGACGGTTGGGACAGTCAAAGACCAGGTCGCCGCCATGGAGGTCTGCTGTATTTCTAAGGATAGACAGGGCATTCTTTTCCGTACTGGTCCAGGTGCGCTTTGTCCGCACCGTCACCGTACCAACGCTCCACTCGGTACCCTCTAAGGCGTAGGCCATTGCGGTCTCCGGGTATTCCGCTTCAAAGGTTCTTTCTTCTTTGCGGACAGAGAATGTCAGGTCATAGAACTCCGCCTCCGCATACACCTCGGTCACGGCGCTGCCGTCCGTATCCCTGGTATCGGTGACCGTCCTGACCTTGTACACATCATCTACAATCTGGATCTTCTTCTCACTGTCGATATACCCACGCTTGCCATCCCGGTAAGGAATTTTAAAGGACAGGGTGTCCTCACCGTTGATCTCGCCCGTGACAATGATGTCGTAAGCATTCTCCAGCACCGCCTCCCATGCGCCGTTCCTGTCCAGCACCACCGGCCTTGCGTAGCCGATCTTCTCATATGGCGCTTTCGGGATGTCGTAGAGCCGGATATCGATGAGCTTTGGCGTCCGGGAAGTATCGGAAGTCGTGAGCGTTACCCGGAAACGGATATATGTGCGGTTGGGAGAAGTCAGCCGCCCGTCTGCCGGGACTGCCGCCCAATCGCTCCAATCGGTCAGGTCATCGCTGGTGGAGGTTTCAATCAGACTGATTGCCGTTGTGCCGGAAATATACTCGCTGGTCACAGACACACGTCCCGTGCCGGAGAGATTGCAGTCGGCCGCCGCTGTGGTCAGCACGCCCTCAGACGGGTACACACCACTTGATGCCCGGAGCGCGACTGCTCCCAGCTCGGTGATACCGTCCACACTCCCGGAGGTATCCCCGGCATTTGCCATCAGGGAGGAGCGGAAATAGTCCATCAAATCCTCTGCGGTAAGCTGGGTGTCGCAGTCTAAGAACCAGTCGTCCAGCCCTCCGGCATACCAGTAGGAATCGGCGTGCATTCCAAGGATCAGGTCGGCTGTGCAGGAGCGGTTCAGTTCCCCGGTAAAAGAGAGCTTATCCGATGCCCACACCGTGCCGCTGTCCCGGTCGCCCACCACATACTGTGCCGTCTTGTTATCCGGCTCGATGAGGCAGGCAATAAAGTACCAGCCGCCGTTTACCAGAGAGAAGGACGGCGTGACCGACTCATCCAGAATCAGGGAGCCGGTATCGTCATAGAGCATGATCCTCGGCCTGCCACGGATAAGGGACAGGTAGAAAATTGGCTGACCGGGACCGTATCTTGTATTGAAGATTGGGCAGTAGGTGTTTCCCACAGAATAAGTAGTCGGTGACATCCAGCCGCCACAGAGGATGCGCCCTCCAAGCTCTGCAAAAATGGTGCCGTCATTGGTAACCTTCAGATAGGTCTGCTCTGTGGAAGGATTATTGATATTAAAACGGAAGTAATTGCCTTTCTGTCCGTTTCGCATCGATGCGGTGGTGCCGCTCCAGTTGTTAATGAAGGCAGGTCTTTCCGCACCGGAGGAATCCAGGAGATTGTTGTTTTCATCAGGAGCAGATTCATTCATCCGCCACAGGCCGCCCTTTGCCCACTCGGCCGGGAACTCCCCGGTAAAGTCTGTCTGCTGGTTGAGTATTGTTTTTAAAGCCATCGCCGCTCACCTCCATCTGCTCCTTGCCTGTATTTCCAGCCCCGTAAATACAGCGTTTGCCGCTGCCACAGAGACTGTGTTGTCGCCCACAGAAAGCGTGGGAAAATTCAGCTCCTCCAGATAGGGCAGCCCGTTTCGCACTGTAGTACCGTTTTCATCCTCCACATAGGCAGTCATGCGGTCGGTATCCACCACCAGCGTTTCGCCCGCCGCAAGGGTGGCATTGACGATCTTTAATTCCTGCCCGTTGGTGGTGATGCTGATATAGTTTCCTGCTGCGGAGGTAATTTCTCCCTCAATGCGGTAGATGGGATTCGACTCCATGTTCCCGGTATGACGGGTTATGGTGTGACTGCCCTCCACCGTGACAGAAAAGTTTTCATCCTCGATGGCGTAGCCAAAGGGGTCAGGGCAGAAAAAGGTCAAATCAAAGCTGCCGGAGGAGCGAAGGAGCCGTTCGCACTCCACCGCAGCGTTCAGCCTTGCCATAAAATATCGGTCCGGCACATCGTCTAAGATAAGCTGCTTTAATCCGCCCACCGGGTCAAGCCATGCCGCGATATCATCCAGCGTGGAAACCAGGGCGGGAAAGCTGTGCCTTGGAAAGATGCTGCAGGAGACCACGATCTCCCGGTAGTCAAAGTCCGCCCCAAAGTCGGTAACTCCATACTTTCCGGGGACGGTGGTGGTAAAGTTGCGGAGCCGACCGCAAACCTGCCAGGAGGTCAGCCTTGCTTTCAGCCCCATGCTCTTTGAAGTGACGTCATTGTATGAAAAGCCCAAAGCATATCCCTCCTTTATGCCGTACTGAACCGTCCCTGGGCGCGGGAACCGGTTTGGATCAGGTTGTAAAGCTCCTGAGAAATCCTGCGGATATCGTCCTCACTGCGGACAATCATCTGCTGGATGGTAATCAGTGTTCCGAAAGAGGAACCGCCTGCGCCTCCCATGCCGCCGGAAACAGAACCGACCGTCCCGCTTGCGTCAAAGGCAAAGTTTGATGGAACCGCCGATTGCATATCTGCTGCCAGCCCGTTCATAACGCCAAGGATGCCGTTGTTTAAGTCCTCTGCGGCACTGATGGCCGCGCCTGCGCCGTCCTCGATGCCGCCTGCAAGTCCCTGAGTCAGCATATCGCCCACCCACGCCATCTCTCTGGACGGGGAGGAAATACCGAAGAAGCCCTTGATTTTACTGAGCAGGTTCGAACAGAAGCCGCTGACCTTGCTCCACAGCCAGCTTGCCGCATTCCCGATACCGTTCCAGATGCCCTTGATGAGGTTCAGGCCGATATTTGCCATCTGGGACACACCTCCGGCAAAGCCCTTCACGATAGCGGAGATGATCTGCGGCACCGCCTTTACGATCTCCACGATGATTTTCGGAAGATTTGTGATCAGGGCCACGAAAAGCTGTACGCCGGCCAGGATGATCTTGTCGATGTTCCCGACAAGGGCGTTGATAATGCTTGTGATGATCTGTGGAATCGCCCCTACAATGGTAGTGATAATGGTAGGCAGGTTCTGAATCAGGGAAATCAGCAGGTTTACTCCGGCGTCAATAATCTGCGGGATACTGCCAAGGATTGCCGTCACCAGCCCATCGATGATCTGTGGGATTGCCGCCACAATGGCCGTGATGATCTCCGGCAGTGCGGAAATCAGGGAGGTCAGAAGCTGTATCCCGGCGTCAATGATCTGCGGAATCGCCCCCACGATAAACTCCACCAGTGCCGTGATGATGGCAGGCAAGGCTGCGACTAACACGGGGATCGCGTCCAGAAGCCCCTGTGCCAGCCCCAGAATCAGCTGCAGGGCAGCGTCCAGGATCATGGGCAGATTTTCAATCAGCGTCTGCACGATCTGCGTCACCACAAGGACGATCTGCGGAATCAGGGTAGGCACAGCCTCCGCGATTCCCTGGGCAAGGGTGACAATGATTTGCGCCGCACCCTCCACCACAGCAGGAAGGCTCTGGATGATGCCAGACAGAAGTGAAGTCAGCATCTGCATCCCGGTATCCACAAACTGCGGCAGCATGGAAACTGCCGTATTCACAAGCCCCGTGATGGCTTCGGCAAATGCCGCGTCCGCCCCGTCCACGCCGTTTATCATATCGGTAAAGGCAGAGATGACCTCGGAAATGGCGGGAAGGAACTCCGCCCGCAGGCTGTTCTTTACATTGGAGATGGTCTCCCCAAGCCCCGCAAGAGTTTCATCCATCTGCGCCTGTCCTTCCCTGGATGCCACCAGCGCCTCATTGTTACGGTAAAACGCGCCGCTTGCCTCGTCATACGCTCCGGAGAGGGTCTCCATGATAAGGCGGTTCCGTTCGCTCTCATCCGAGCAGGCCGCCAGCTTCTCGTTAAATTCGTCCTCGCTGATGCCCACCCAGTTTAAGGCGTCCGCCAGGGAGCCTGTGACCTGTCCCACCTTGGCAGTCTCGTTTGCCGACTCGATCATGCCCTCGATGGGAAGGGCATCGCCAAAAGTGCCGTAAACGCCTGCGGCAATGTTCGTCCACTTGGTGATGTCCTGCTCATTTTGGGCAAGCTGTGCCAAAAGCTGTGACGCTTCGGTTGCCGTGTCCGTATCGCCAAGAATCTTGTAAAACTCGTTGTAAGACTTCTGCGCCGCTTCGCCGCTGTAGCCGGCCGCTTCAAAAGCGGTGGTCAGCTTGCCCTGGGCTACCCTGTATTCCTCCGTGGCTTCGTCCAGGTTCCAGATGGCGCTGCCAAGCTCCTTGATGCCGTTTAGCGCCGCCTGGATACCGGAGGAGATGAGGTTGCCCATCGCCACCGTAGCCACCGAAAGGCCGGAGCCTAATTTGTCCGCCCCTTCGGAGGCATCCTCCAGCGAATCGCCCAAGTCCTCCGCCACATCCCCGGCGTCCTTCATCCGCTCCCGGTTTTCCCGAAGTTCCCCGGAAAGCTGGGAGATGCGTCCTTCCAGCTCCTTTGCCTCGCTGGAGCCTTTGCCGTACTGCAGCACGGCATTGGAATAGGCACGCTTCATCCCGGCAAGCGCATCCTCCTGCTGGGCAATCTCACGGGAGAGCCGTTCCGTAGCGTCCGCCGCATCCGTTTCCTCCTGGGAGAGGGCTTCAATGGCCCGCTCATTATCGGAAAGTTCCCGCTCCATGCTGTTTAAGGCGGCTTCCGCGTTATTCAGCTGGATCTGCCAGTTCTGGGTGCGGCGGTCGTTCTCCCCAAAGGAGTCGGCGGCATTCTGGAGGGCAGCCCGCAGGGTTTCCACCTTGTTTTTCTGTGCTTCGATTTCCTTATTCAGCACAGTGTTCCTTGCGGAAAGCGCCTGCACGGACTTATCGTTTTTATCAAACTGCGAGGACACCAGCTTCATCTCGGAGCCAAGCACCTTGAAGGACTGGTTGATCTCGGACAGCGCCTTTTTAAATTCCTTCTCGCCCTCAATGCCAATCTTCAGACCGAAATTATCCGCCACGGGCTGCACCTCCTCTCCTTAAATTCCGTAGGGAATCACATCGTCAATGGTCAGCACCTGCTTCGGCTTTGCGATCCCCATAAACTGCTTATGGCATTCCCAGAGATCCATAAGCAAACCAAACGGCATGAGCCACACTTCATCCTGCGAGAGACTCAGATGGGCCATGCCGTAATACAAAAGCCGGGTAAACAACTCCTCGTCACTTACCCGGCCGCCGTGTTTTTTCCCTCCGGCTCACTTTCCACGTTCCGCTTGGTACCACGGTACATTGCCTCCATGATGGCGTCCTTGTAGTCGGTCAGCTCCATCGGGGAGGTGAGAAGCTCTACCTCCTCGGCGGTCAGTTCAGGCCTTTTGTCCTCCGGGTGTTTCAGATTGTGGACGAGAATAGGCTGGTTGCAAAGGAGCGTAATGAGCCAGACGATCTCGTCCAGCGCCATTTCAAAATTCTCTGCTTTCATCAGCTTCTCGCCCAGGTTTTCCAAGCCGCCGTAGCGTCCAGCAATCTGCTTTGTAGCACGGGTAGTCAGAAGCATCTCATATTCCACGCCGCCGATGGTGACCATCGCTGTTCTTTCATCCATGACTCAGATTCTCCTTAACCTTCGCCGTCCAGAGAGGCCGCAGTGGTTTCCGCATAGGACGGTTCGTAGACTTCCTGGTACCAGTTGGTAATGGTCGATGCGGACACGCCAGCGTCCCCCTCAGTGACCTCGGCTTTCCAAGGGTGCTTGCCCTGACCGTCCACCTTGTTACGGCGCATGACCGTCCCCTCAATGGTGGGCGTGGAGAACTCGATGCTCTCGCCTTTGGTAGTCAGGTTGGTAGCAGGGATGCCGAACTTCACCTTGTACAGCCAGAAGTAGCGGTACTTGCCGTTTGCCTTCTTTGCGCGAAAGCCGATAGCGACAGGAGCGCCGCCGTCCTCGCTGGCGGAGATGATAACGCCGTTCTGGTCGATCACCGCTCCCGTTAGGTCAGATGCTGCGGCTGCACCGATATCATCCACGCCAAGGGTGAGGGTGCCGCTCTGGAACTCCTTTACCACCTCCGCAGCGCCATCGTCCGCATACAGCGTTGCCTCCGCAAGCTCCACGGAAAGCTCTGCGGTCATGGCTTTTGCAAGAGAGACGGGAGTGGCATAGGTCTCGCTGCCGTCCTCATCCTCCGTAATTTTTGAATAGAAAAGTTTATCAAGGCCAATGGTAGCCATATCTCATTCCTCCGTTTCATAGGTTTTTGCCACGTCAATGGCGTAGTGGTGGTAATCGGTATCGTCCTCATGCCCGATATACCGCCTGTCCGTAATGGTAAAATCAGCGGCAAGCAGGGCTTTGGAAAGCTGCTTTTTCCGCTTCAGATAATTTCCCCTGGAGAACAGGGAGAGGCGGGCCTCCTGGGTCTCATATTCCGGTAGGTTATCGGCATGAAGCTCGTAGGTATCCGCAAGCGGCGTGACCACCACATACTCCTCCGGCGGCTCATCGGAGAACACGCCAGTCTCCACAGGCAGGCCGCAGTTTGTGACTGCTGCCTTGATTTCCGAAAGTATACTCAAATATTCTCCACCTCCTCGTCCAGCTTTGCCTTCATGGCGCTGATACAGGCGTTTTTGGATGCCGATCGGGCGGGCTTCAGAAACGGCTTTGCAGGCTGGCCGCTTTTGCCGTATTCCAGGATGGTGGCGATTTTGGCGTTGCTGTCGCCGTCAGAACGGGGTTCGGAAAAGCCCACCTTTATGTCAAAATCCCCGTTCCTGTCCTGCAGGGCGGGAGAAGTGCCAAGGGAGCGTAAAAGCTCCCCAGTGCTTCTGGAGTCATACTTTGTCCCGCTGCCAATGACAGACTGCAAATTGGAGCGCACCTTGTCCTCCACGACCTCTGCACCCGCCTCCAGCACTTTCGGGATGATCTCATCCGTCTTATCCGCCAGCCGGGATACCTTTATCAGAAAGTCCTCCGGCATTTTCCATGTTGCTTTAGCCACCCGCTTTCACCTCCGTCCCCAGTACCTCCAGATACATCCCTCTGCCTTTGACATCCTCCACAGAAGTGATTTCGAAGGTATGCCCGTCACAGAGGATTCGCATATCCGTTGTTATTTCCACACCTGGAATGACTCGGAATCGGAACAGATCGGTGGCTGTAGAGAAGGACGCCATGTTCGCCCATTTCTCACTGCCATGCCGGCCTTCCCGGTATGCCCGTACCTCTGCTACAGTCGCATCTGTTTCCGCCTTGAAGCCGTCCTCATCCTGTATGAACTGTTTCTCTACGATGGAAATGAAGGTGTTCATCTTGCCAAAGCTCATACTCACACCTTCCAATCCCGGTCAAGCCGTAAGAGAAGGTTGACCGTATTCCACACCTGCTGTGCCGCATTGGTGTTGTCTGCGAAGAAGCCGCCTGTGGAGCCGTCCCTGGACTCATAGAAATGCGATGCCAGCATGATCACCGCCTGTTCGGTAGTGGCCGGCATCGCATTTTCCGTGTAGTAGCCTTCCGGGATATGCTGGTAGCTCTCCGCATAGGAAACAGCGGCGGTGATGTAGCCCTTCAGAAGCTCATCATCCGCCGAATGCTCCAGAATGAGATTGGCTTTGACCTTAGAAAGAAGTGCTTCCATCACCGCCGCCTCCCTTCATCATTAGCCCGCAGACTTCTGCGCCAGCACCTTGATGGCCTCCGGTAGGATCAGCTTGCCGTCCACACGCTGGGAGGCAAGGAAGCCAACCTGTCCGGTAGCGGCATACAGTTCGTTGAGACGCTTGAAGGAGCGACCCTGGCGGTCAGCGATCCAGTAATAGGAAAAATCACCGAAGGCGATGGTCTTGGCGTCTGCAGCAATGGCAGGCATATACGCAGAGGTACGTACCGGCTTGCCAAGCAGCAGGTCAGGAGTGCCTGCGGTCAGGGAAGGCTGCCAGAGGTACTGACCCTGGTTATCCTTCAGCTTGCGGATGGCCTTGATGGTGGAATCGTTCAGAACCCACACGGCATTTCTGCGGTAAGGAGCTTTCAGGGAATAGAACAGGTCGATCAGTTCATCGGCAGTGATTGCCGTAGCGGACGCGGCGGTAATGCCGGTCTCAGCACCGCCCGTGGCGGCAAGAATGCCCAGGGGTTTTCCAGTACCGTCCCCGGTGAAGAAGGACTCCTCTTCCTTGGCACCGATACGGCGGGCAAACTCACGGGAGATGTAGCTTTCCAAGTTAAAGACGCTGTCGTTCAAGAGTTCCTCGGAAACCTTGATCATGGTGCCCAGCTTGTAAGCACCGATAGATACCTGACCGAAGGAATCATCGCTCTCCAGGTATGCGCCCTCCTCATCGATCCAGGACGCAGTGCCCTTGGTGGCTACCACGGGGATCTTGCGGTCGCCGCTGGAGGTCTGGATGATTTTTGCCAGCTGACGGAAGATGTTCTCTTCCTCCAGAGCCTCCACCAGAGTACGCTCATACTCGTCAGGAACCAGATAGCCGCCCTCGGAATCGGTGCCGATCTGCAGGGCGTTCATCACGGTGGGCATGGGGGTCTTAGAGCGCATCATGTTCCAGAAATTCTGGCGGTACTCATCGGTGGCACGGCCGGTCTTGGCAGTTTCCTTGCCGTTCATGGGCTTGCCAGTGAGAGGCTTGTTCACCGGGCGGTTCAGTTCCGCATCCAGCGCCTCCTGACGTTCCAGACGGGCGATCTCCTTGCCGAGATCGGTAATTTCCTGCTCCATGCGGGAGTAGGTGGCATCGTCCTCAGCGGACAGCATACCTTTGTCGTTTCTGTGGGAATCCAGGAATGCCTTGGTGGCCTCCCAGGCTTTGGCGCGCTTTTCGCGCAGTTCAAGAATAGTCATAGTCGTTATCCTCCTTAAAATTTCATCAAATTAAGCCGCTCGTAGAGACTATCCACGGAACGGCCCTGGGGTTTGGGGTCTTCAGTTTTCTTAGGATGGGTCTTGCACTTCGCTGCGATCTTATCCATAAGGGAATTGACCACAGCGGCTTTGGAATAAAGCATGGACACCGCAGGCGGCTCCATATCCTCCGGCACTTCAGAGCGTTTCATGACTTCATCTGCAAAGCCAAGTTCTACTGCCTTTCCCGCGTCCATCCAGGTCTCTGCGTCCATAAGGTGAGAGAGCTTGGCGCGGGACAGACCGGTCTTGATCTCATAGGCGTTGATGATGGAATCCTTGACGCTCGACAGCATCTCGATGGCCTTCTGCATCTCTGCGGTATCGCCCATCGCCACGGTCATAGGATTGTGGATCATCATCATGGATACCGGAGATACCAGTACACGGGTACCAGCCATCGCGATCACACTGGCCGCAGACGCCGCAATGCCATCGATCTTGACCGTGACGTTGTGGGGATAGTCCATCAGCATATTATAGATCTGGGCTGCCGCCACGCAGTCGCCGCCGGGAGAATTGATCCAGACGGTGATGTCGCCGGAGCCCGCCATCAGTTCCTCCTTAAAAAGCTGGGGCGTGACGTCATCGTCAAACCAGCTTTCCTCGGCGATAGTGCCGCTCAGGAACAGCGTTCTCTCCACTGTTTCCGTCTGGGTCTCCTGATTCGTCACCGTCCTGTTCTTCCACTTCCAGAACTTCTTCATCGGGGTTTTCCTCCTTTCCGTCATCGTTCGGTTGTGTATCTGCAAAAGCTCCGGCGTTACCAAGCGGGAGCATATTGCCGTTGATAAGGTAGAGATCGCCGCCATCCTCAGCGGGGATGCGGTCCATGTTCTCCAGCTCACGGATGTCGTTGGCGCTCATCCAGCCGTTCTGCCTTGCCGTGGCATAGCCGGTCATGCGGCTTGCGTAGTCGCCACGGAGCAGGCCCTCCACATTGAACTTGGTAAAATACTGTTTCTTTTCCTCTGCGGAAAAGAGCGTCCGCTGGATGGACTGTTCCCAGCGCACAAGCCAGGGCTCCAGAGTGTATTTCACGAACTCCAGCGACTGCTGCTCAATATTGGAGAAGCTGGACTTTTCCAAGTCGCCAACCATATGGGGTGGCACTCGGAAAATACGGGCGATCTCGTTGATCTGAAATTTTCTCGTTTCCAAAAACTGCGCCTGTTCCGGGGAGATGCCGATAGGCGTGTATTTCATGCCCTCCTCCAAAACGGCTATCTTATTGGCGTTGCCGCTGCCGCCGAAGGTGGACTGCCAGCTCTCCCGGACACGCTGTGGGTCTTTGATGGTCCCCGGATGCTCCAGCACACCGCCGGGAGCAGCACCGTTAGCAAAGAACTTCGCACCATACTCCTCACAGGCAATGGCCATGCCGATGGCGTTTTTCGCCATAGCGATAGGCGAATATCCCACCAGCCCGTCAAAGCCAAGCCCCGGAATATGCAGCACGTCCGAGGGCTTCAGCCGCACGACCGTACCCTTGACTGTGGGCGCATCGTCCGTGCTGACCGTGTATTCGTAGTAGAGCTTTCCGTCCCTGTCACGGTCCACCGTCATCCTGTCCGGCATCAACGGATAGAGGGCAATGACCTCGCCTTTGCCGTTGCGGATGATCTGGGCGTAGGCGTTGCCCCACAGCAATAGGTGTGTCATGAGCGTTTCCCGAAATACAAAGGAACTCATCTCCGGGTTCGGCTCATCGTGGAGGAGTAGATACAGCGGATGATCGATGGCTTTCTCCTTGCCGCCGTCCTCCTTGTAACGGTAGAGGTGGAGCGGCAGTCCCGCCACAGCCTCCGCCAGGATACGGACACAGGAATACACCGCCGTCATCTGCATGGCGGAGCGTTCATTGACGCGCTTGCCCGCCGAGCTATTGCCAAAGAAAAAACTGTAGGCGCTGCCTGTGGTGCGGTTCTGGGGCTTGTCCCTGGACTTAAAAAGCCCTGAAAAGATACCCATATTGAATCACCGTCCTTCCTCAAATAAACAAAAGGCCCCGGCTGTCATAAACCGAAGCTCCCGTATCGTTGCCGCAGCGGATCGCACGGTCAAGCCCCATAATGGTGGCGATGGCTCCGTCGATCTTCTCTGTGGATTTTTCCTTGTCAGCCTTGATATTGCCTGCCGGGTCGGTGCGGATATAGATGTTGTCCATCATCCACCGCAGCACTGGGTGCCCGCCGTGGGCGATTTTCTCCTCCAGCACCAGCTTCATCAGTTCTTTTGTCGGCGGGGACATATCCTTAAAGCCCTGACCGAAGGGGACTACCGTAAAGCCCATCCCTTCCAGGTTCTGCACCATCTGCACAGCGCCCCAGCGGTCAAAGGCGATTTCCCGGATATTGAACTTCTCACCGAGCCTTTCGATAAATTTTTCAATGTAGCCGTAGTGGACCACATTTCCCTCGGTGGTCATCAGCACACCCTGACGCTCCCACAGGTCATAGGGAACATGGTCCCGCCGGACACGCAGGTCGAGAGTTTCCTCCGGTATCCAGAAGTATGGCAGGACATAGTATTTGTCCTCTTCATCCAGCGGAGGGAACACCAGCACGAATGCCGTGATGTCCGTGGTGGAGGACAAGTCCAGCCCTCCGTAGCAGATGCGCCCTTCCATATCATCCTCGGAGACCGGGAAGGCACAGGCGTCCCATTTCTCCATCGGCATCCAACGCACCGACTGCTTGACCCACTGGTTGAGCCTTAGCTGTCGGAAGGCGTTCTCCTCGCCGGGGTTCTGCTGGGCAGATTCACAGGCGGCCTGCACCTTGTCTATGCCCACCGTGATGCCAAGGGATGGATTGGCTTTCTTCCAGACCTCCGGGTCTGTCCAGTCCTCGTCCTCGGCAGCGCCGTAAATGACGGAGTAGAAGGTAGGATCGACCTTCCTGCCTTCCGCAATGTCGATAGCCTTCTGGTGTACCTCATAGCAGATGGAGTTTGTGTCGTTTCCCGCCGTGGTGATCAGAAAATACAGCGGCTGCATCCGGGCATCTCCGGAGCCCTGGAGCATGACGTCAAAGAGCTTCCGGTTTGGCTGGGTATGCAGCTCATCGAAGATTACACCATGGGTGTTAAAACCGTGCTTGTTCGCCACGTCAGCCGACAGCACCTGGTAGGAGCTGTTGGTGGGCAGGTAGGTGATCTTCTTCTGAGATTCCAGTATCTTCACCCGCTTGGAGAGCGCCGGGCAGAACCGCACCATATCCACAGCCACATCAAAGACGATCTTTGCCTGATTGCGATCGGCGGCGCAGCCATATACCTCGGCCCGTTCCTCGCCGTCCCCGCACAGGAGCAGCAGCGCCACAGCGGCTGCAAGCTCACTTTTACCCTGTTTCTTCGGTATCTCGATGTACGCCGTATTGAACTGGCGGTAGCCGTTGGGCTTTAATACGCCAAACAGGTCACGGATGATCTGTTCCTGCCAGTCTATAAGTTCAAAGGGCTTACCGGCCCAGGTACCTTTGGTGTGGCAGAGGGACTCGATGAACATCACCGCATAGTCGGCGGCGTCCTTATCGTAGTGCGAGGTCTTCGCCATGAACCGGGTAGGCTTGTATTTTTTCAGTTTTCTCAAAGTCTCACCTCCCAAATGGCATAAAAAATGACCTGCCAATTGGCAAGTCGTCTATCTATCTGTACGAGAGAAAGAGCCGTGAGGCTCGATCTCAGGCTTGTTATCTAATTGGCTCGGGTTAAAAGTTCTCGCTGATTGCGTTGTATTCGCGGGTCAGCCGTGCGATCTCCTGCGCAATGCAGGTGCGGCGGAATGCATTCTTGCAAGCCCTTCCCTCGGCCGTCAGCTTATCGATCTCAGCTTTGCGCCGGGTCAGAATCTCGATCTCGTTGCCTGCAAGGGCGTCCTTCAAATCCTTCTCAAACCGTGTCATGGTGGATTCCTCCGTTTTTCTTTGTTTTCCCTTTCGGTGTGTACATATTCACTCTAAAAGCACAGAATAGCAAGTGAATTCCGAGCATAATCTGCACAAAGATCAGAGGAGGAAACTGTGTACATTACTCCTGCATATGGCGGTGGATCGTCTCAATGATTTGTTCCTGCTCGGCAGTATCTACGCCGATGGACTGGAGCGCCTGTCTGGTGCCGCAGTCCGGGCAGATGAGAGTCTTGTTGTCCTCCCTGGAAAGCGCCGGAGCGCCGTGGTAGGTTCTGCCGCAAAGCGGGCAGACCGCTGTTCTTATGATGTTATCCTTCATAGCCGCATACCTCCCTGCATTTATCGTAGGCGTCGATCAAAATGTTCTTGTCGAAATAAAAGGTGTCGTACCCCTCAAGGCAGGTTCTCATGTAGAGATTGGTGGGGATGCCGATGGGACGCTCCTCATGCATGATGTATGCGAATGCGTTGACCGTCCTGCGCTTGCCTGTACGGATTCCCTTGTACTGTAGCTTGATATCCTTCTTGTAGTAGAAATTGGGGAACCCTTCATAGCGGTCGAGGGCGGCCTCATCCGCAACCGTCACCTCCCAGATTACCACGGGAACCGTGCCACTTTCGCATTCCTCGATCGTGAGGTAAGAGCCGGTCTTGCTCCCTTTGAACAGCAGTTCCCAGCCTTTGAGGTTTGCCGTGCCGAGGATCGTAGCGTGAGGGCAGCGCATCCGCATCTGCGGAACATTAAGGTTGCTGCCGTAGGCGATGTAGTATCTTTTTTCTTTCATGTGTATCCATCCTTTCCTGGAGGACTTAGGTTACTTGTCCTTCTACCACCCTAAGACCGCCGAAGCGGTCAGGGGCAGGGCATTTAACCTAAATCCTTCAAGCGGCTCTGCCGTGCCGGAAGGCTGTGTCTCCTGAAAGGTTGCGGGTCAGGAAATCTCTGGCTGTTGCGAACTCCTCGCCGATGAAGCCCAGGCGGAGGAGCCAAGTCCTCATGGCGTACTTGGGGTTCTCATTCTGCTGGGGCTTGGGGCTTGCTGTCCGCACATCCTTTGCCATCTGGCTCAGCGCCAGGCAAAGCTGAATGTAGCTTTTGAGCTGTCCTGCGTGGATGCCGCCCCGGCGCTCTGCGGTCGGCTCATCGAACTGGAAGAGCCTAAACTCGACCGTCCCCTTGGTAAAGGTGGCGTGGAGGTTGAGCATATGGTAGCGGCTGTCGTTGTAATGCTGGTTTCTGCCGTAGCTTGCTCCGTGGCTGGTGTACCAGATGTCCGCAAGCTGCGCCATCGTCTTGGGCTTTCTGCTGTTGACCTTGGTGAGGAAGTTGGGGTCAACCGTGCGGCAGTAGCGGCTCATGCGGCCCCGGTCCAGCTTCAGGGCTTCTGCGATCAGGCTTTCGTGGCTTGCCATGATGTTGGCGAGGTTCCGAAGGCTCTGCGGTGTGTGACCCTGCGCTCCGATGTGGATGTGTACTCCGCATCCTCTGGAGGCATCGCTCTTGGCGCCAGCGTGTCTGAGCTGTCTGCAAAGCTCCTGCAGGGTTTCGATGTCGCCGTAGTTCAGGATCGGGGTGACCAGTTCGCATTTCTGCTCGTCCGGTCCTGCGATGGAAACGTCCTTCTGGAATTTCCACTCGCGCCCCTGTGCGTCCCAAGCCGACCAGGTGCTGTAGCCGTTGCGGCCTGCGGTATTCTCAAATCTGCCTGTGCCGAAGAAGTCGGCGGCAACCTTGGCTGCCTTCTGGCGGGTGATGTTATTCATCTCGACCTCGACCCCGATGGTCTGGTTTTTCATCTCTGCGATCTGCCTTGCTGTTTTCTCGTTCATGGTGAATCCTCCGTTTTCGTTTGGTGTGTTGTCTCGCCTGTCGGCTCGGTCGGTGCTTCTGCTTCGCAGAGGTCGCCACCGGCGACCCGCACCCCTTTCGGTGTACACATATTCGCTCTAAAAGAGGATAATAGCAAGGCCATTTCCGATAATATACTACACAAAGATAACCGCAAGATATTGTGTAGTTTACAGCCTTTTGGCACCATCAGATGTGGTCTCGACCTTCCGGCACAGGTCTTCCCCGAACGCCACCGAGAGTCCGCAGCCGTTGTCCCAGGCAACCATGATGGAGCCGATATCGTCCACGCCAAGCACAGTGCCTTTCGTACCGACAGGCGGCGCCTGGGGATCATCCATCCGCACCAGCTCCACACGAGTGCCGACCGGGTACTCACTGCGGATGCGCTCCACAACCTCCTTACTCGGAAACCGCATGGTCAGCACCTCCATTCTTGAATGCGGATGAACCGGTCAGGTTCTTCAGCAGGATTTTGCGCTCCGTCTTGTATTCGCTGCCGATGAAGCCCAGGCGCAGGAGAAAGCAGCGGAAGGCGTATTTCTCGTTGTCCACCTTTTTCTCTGTGACCGTCACCCGCTTGGCGTTTTTACTCATCTCGCAGAGTGCGGTAATGAAGTGGGTGTAGGCTTTGACCGCATCGGCGTCCGGCAATTCCGGGAACCAGGGGAATGCCACCCGGTCTTTCTGAATCTCGATGGGCAGGACATCCACGCCGAGTGCCTTTTTGATGAGACCGCCCTTGGCATCCAGCAGCTTGGTGAGATTGCCAACCGCCACCTTGTCCAGTGGGATCCCCACCGTAAGCCCCACGGTTTCCTCCTGTGGCGCAGTGTCGGTGGCTTTGGATTCTTCTTCGGTGGTTCGTTCCTCGCCGTCGTGCGCCTCGCATTCAAAACCTGCGGCGGCGATGGCTTCAAGTACCTGCTCGACCTCCTCGCTGTCAGCGCGGTCGTCAAACAGGAGCGTCCCGTCCTTGGTGACCGTGAAGTAGTCGATCTCATAATTGCAGGTAGGCATGAATTTGTATTCCGCCTTGGCACCCGTGGCATCTGCGATGACCTTGACCAGTTCCTTGCGTTTTGCGCCTGTCACATTGTATCTGATTTTCATGTGCGAAAACCTCCTTTGTTTTTGGTAGTCACATATTCGCTCTGAACCCCTGAAATAGCAAGCGATTTCCGCACATTTCTCTGTAGAATAGCTGCCGGATCATTCGTCGGATAACTGTGCATAGTACACTATGCCGGATAGTACAAAGCAGACGTTGGGCAGTGCCACGCCGTTGCCCCACATCTTGTATTCCGCAGAATCAGAGTGAGGGTCTTTCAGCCATTTGACTATCTGATTGCGGCTCTTTGGCTTGGGGGATGTTCCCATGACCTTTCGGTGTGTCTCAAATACCTCTGTCCAGAACTCAATTTCATCCTCGGTCGGCCCATCGGTTCCAAGCGCATCGCACCACCAGTCCGGGAACCCCTGCAGTCTGGCGCACTCGGTGGGAGTCAGTCTGCGGACGATGTAGTCAGGCTCCTTGGATACCGTAGGCGGATCCTTGAAATCTGTGGCGACCAGCGTTTCCGTCACATCATCATCCGTAAAATTGGTGTGGAAGGAACTCTTGCTTGAATGGTAGATAGGCTGCCCGACCGCTCCCGGCCCTTTGGACACCATCGTTGGCTCGATTTCCGTCTCTACCGTGATTCCGAACTTGGCGTTCCGTCCCATGTTGTATGTGGCGCGGTCGATGCCGTAGGCTACCGCATGGCGGTCGGTGGCGTCCAGCGTGAAAGACACATCCTCGTTCACGCCGCTGCCCTGGGGACCGTTCTTGTCAGACCTTCCGATCGTGGAGCCCTGCACAGCCACCACAGCCATACCGCCCTGGTTGCAGGAGGGATTGCCGCCGCTCCTGTCCAGGCAGCGGGAGGTATCCGCTTCATAAAAACCGCTGTGAGGATTGTCCGACTGCATGGCGTGGCTCTGCTTGGAGCAGATGCCATAGACCTTGACGGCCAGTTCATTACATCTGGTTTCGCCCACATCATGGGTGTTCAGCGTATTCGCCACGGTTCCGTCTTTCCACTGCTGCCCTTCATCGGAAGAGTGGGGGCGGGTGCCTTTTACAAACGGCACAAACACCGTCTGGTCATTGTTGCAGCCGAGGGTGGCGGACTTGTTCTCCTGGATCAGCGCACCCTTGCCGCCGCCCTCACAGCCGGAGCGGATTTTCAGTGTCTTTGGCGTTTCCACCACGAAGGGTTGATTGTTGCCGCCTGTGCCGTAGGTAGACATGACCGTTGGTGCTGTCTCCAAAGGACCAGTGTATCTGGTGTCCTGGCTATGGTTCTCATAGACCGCTGCGGGAACCGTCCCCGCCCGGAGGGTGGGAGAGGTTTCCTCCTCGTAGCCGATGGAGCGGCTGTGTGCGGAATGCTCGGTGCAAAAGCCCGCAGACTCCATCACGCAGGGAGGATGATGGGCTTCCGCCCGGAGGGTGCAGGTGACGCCGTCTGTCACATCCATGCGGTTTCCACCCTGGTCGTTCAGGCAGACACAGCCTGCCGCTCCAGCGCCTTTTTCAGAAGCTCCGGCAGCTCCTTGCCACGAACGGAAGCCCTGCGGAGTATACCCAGACACGCCTTCGGACTCAAATAGTATTTTTCCGGCACTCCCGCCTGCAAAATCTGCGACAAGGTAGATGCGTTTTCTGCGTTGGGGAACTCCCCAGTACTGCGCATCAAATACCCTCCATGCGAGACTGAAATCATCTGCCACGATTTCTCCGGAGACCGGCCACTTTTCAGGTCGAGGAGTATGAATTTCGTATCCTTTGACCGAGCAGACCTCTTCGAGGACGGATTGGAAGTCCGCGCCCTTGTTGGAGCTGAAAGCGCCGGGGACATTCTCCCAGACGATGTATCTTGGATATCTGCCATTGGTTTTGCACCTCATTTCCTTTACGATACGGACGGCTTCATAGAAAAGGCTGGAGCGGGAGCCGTCCAAGCCCTCCCGCCGGCCTGCGATGCTCATATCCTGGCAGGGTGAGCCGAAGGTGATGATATCCACCGGCTCGATCTTCCCACCATCCATTTTAGAGACATCGCCGTAATGCTTCATAAACGGCAGCCGTTTGGTGGTCACCCGGATAGGAAACGGCTCGATCTCTGAAGCCCACACAGGGGTAATGCCGGAGATCAAGCCGCCTAAAGGAAAACCGCCGGAGCCGTCAAACAGACTGCCAAGAGTCAGTTTATTCTGTTCCATCCGTGACCTCCTCATAGCTGTATGTCTTACCGTCCCGAAGTACGCTCACGTCATCCGCAGAACCGACCTGCTCAATGTAGCGGTTCACGATGACGTCGCAGAACTTCTCATCCAGCTCAATGGTGCGGCAGATACGGTCGGTCTGCTCACAGGCAATGAGTGTAGAACCGGAGCCGCCGAAGGGGTCAAGCACTACGGAGTTTGCCATGCTGGAGTTGCCGATAGGATAAGCCAGCAGTGGGATCGGTTTCATGGTGGGATGGTCGCCATTCTTCTTGGGCTTGTCAAACTCCCAGATGGTGGTTTCCTTCCTGCCCGTATACCACTGATGCTTTCCGTTTTTCTTCCAGCCGTACAGCACAGGCTCATGCTGCCACTGGTAGGGAGAGCGTCCGAGAACGAGGGACTGCTTCTTCCAGATACAGCAGCCGGATAAATAAAAACCCGCATCGGCAAATGCCCTGCGGAAGTTTAAGCCCTCGGTATCGGCGTGGAACACATAGATGGAGGCGTCCGTCGCCATGACCGACTCCATATTTTTGAATGCGGCAAGCAGGAACTCGTAGAATTTCTCGCCTGCCATGTTGTCGTTCTTGATTTTGCCTGCTGAGCCTTCATAGTTTACATTGTAAGGGGGATCAGTGATCACCAGGTTGGCCTTTGTTTCGCCCATGAGCATGGTGTATGTCTCTGGTTTGGTAGAATCTCCGCATACCAGACGGTGTCGGCCCAGCGTCCATACATCGCCCAGCCGGGAAAAGCACGGCTTCTCCAGTTCCGCATCCACATCGAAGTCATCTTCTTTGGCTTCTATGCCGTCATCGAACAGAGCCGCCAGTTCCTTTTCATCAAAGCCGGTGAGCAGGGGGTCAAAGTCCATTCCCTGCAATGACTCGATCTCCACCCGCAGAAGCTCCTCATCCCATCCGGCGTCTATCGCCATGCGGTTGTCCGCAATGATATACGCTTTCTTCTGAGCTTCGGTGAGGTGGTCAGCAAAGACGCACGGCACCTCCTTGATGCCTTCCTCTTTGGCAGCGAGAATTCTGCCATGTCCGGCGATTACATTGAAATCCCTGTCGATGATGACGGGATTGATGAAGCCGAACTCCCGGAGGGATGCGCGGAGCTTGGTGATCTGTTCCGGGGAATGGGTACGGGCATTGTTTACATAGGGTACCAGCTTGGTGATTGGCACAAGCTGCATCTCAGTCGTTGTCCTCATCGCACCAGCCCCCATTCCGCAAAGTTCTCAAAGCCGCCAAGGGACTGGATGTATCTCCGGGCGGTTTCCACGATCTCAGCGTAGGGGGTGCCGTCCACGGTATCGTCCCCGATGGCGCAGACAAGCTGCACCGGCTTTTCCGTCTCCTGTGCTTTCAGCCAGGCGTAGATGTTGACCGACACATCCGCTTTGGATAGGTCTTTGCCATGCAGACCGCCGCCTGTGACGGAATCGGCCATGTCGCTGCCCAGCTTGCGGTTGGTAGCCCCGGAGTCCACATCCGTGCCGCCTGTCCAGTCGCCGAGCGGATTGATCTCGGCATGAGGATACACTTCCTTGAGGTGTTGAGTCCTGGCGTTGCTCTGGCAGAGGATGAGCCTTGCGCCGTCCAGAATGTACTTCCCGTCATAGGGATAAGTGTGATACACACTTTTGGCGATCTCGCAGAGCACTTTCTGCTCCTCGGTCACAGGCATTCCTTTGAAGATACCGTTGTCGCCGCAGCGGATTCCGTCCACCTGATTATTGGCGAGGTGTCCGTCCTGCGGCACTTCCACATAATCCGTGTGCAGATTCCCTGCGATGCGATGGACAATGGATTGCACTTCATCCCGTGGAATGCTTACCGATGTTTCCGCAATGATATGGCAGATGCCGTGACCGATGAGAACCTCCACGGCGATCCTCGGATTTTCATCTTTTCTGTACGCCGCATCCACCAGAGCGCCGGCGATGCGGTCAGCCACCTTGTCCGGGTGGCACGGATTTACTTTTTCAAACATAGCGTTATCCTTTCCGCGCCCGCAGTAAGCGCTCCATAAGGTCATCCTGGGGAGAGACCTCCCCGTAGTCGGTGCTGCAGTTTTCCTTGACGATCTGGAAGATTTCATTCCACAGCCGCACCGCCTGGTTCATGTAGTTGATGCCGATATTGATAAACGGCGATGGAATCGGCTTCTGGGTGGTGGGGTGCTTGGAGAGGAATCCCATGCGGTTCGTCATCTCCTCGCACTGAATCCAGCGGGCGCTGCACATGGCGTACCGCTCCAGAAGCTGGGGAGATACCTTTGCGGCGCAGCCGATTTTCTTTAGCCACTCCCAGGTTTCTTTGTAGATTTCCTCTGCCTGGAGCGTACTTCCGTCACGCTGCTCGGCAGAGAGGAACTCGTGGGGCTTTGGCATATCGACACCCTCGACTTCGGGAATGTCCAGGACTTCCAGTCTGCGTCCGCCTGGATTACCGTTTTCGGCTTTCTCCTTGACGGCAGACTTCTTTCTTCCCGCACCGGGTCTCGCGCCACCGCGCCCACCTGTGTTATTGGATTTTGTCGGCATTTTTTCACCTCTTTCCGCAAAAAATGAGCGACCGCAACCGGCCGCCGTCAATTACCCTTTTGAAAACGCTTTTTTTGCGCACGAAGCCCCGGGCCGCTGCCCGCGTACAGGACCCGCAGAGATTTTGACCGCCCTACCGGTCGCCAAGGTCGTGGTGTATCTTGGTGTGGCAGGAACGGCAAAGGCTCATCAAGTTGTCCCTTGCATGAGTGCCGCCCTGAGAGATGGGAACGATGTGGTGTACCTCATCCACGGGAGTCAGCCGTCCTTCCTTGAGGCACATCTCACACAGCGGATGCGCCGCAGCATAGCGGTCACGGATTCTCTTCCATGCTCTGCCGTACTTCTTGTTTACGTCCGCACTGCGTTCGTATTTGTTGTACTGCCTGCGGGCGGTCGCTTCATGCTCCTTGCAGTACTGCCCGTCCGTGAGGTTGGGACAGCCGGGGTAGGAACATGGGCGCTTTGGTTTCTTTGGCATCGCTGCACCTCCTTGGGGCATAAGAAAAGCCCCCACAGGATTGCTCCCATGAAGGCTGTTCTGTATTCTACTTCGCTATTGTAATGATAGCACAGGTGGGGTGTGCCATACTGTCCCAAAAGGTCTCAAAGTGTGCCAACTTAATCCGGCACGGGAAAATTCTGAAGAGCCGACCCATGAATCCGATGCACGGTGCTTTTCGATACACACATCATGTGTTCGATCTCATCCCAGGAGAAACCGTCAAGGTAACGGTAGCGGAGAAGAATCTGCTCCTCATGGCTGTCCAGCATATCGATCCGCATATTAATCTCGTCCCGAAGGCTGATTAGATACGCCACCTTTTCCGCCACATCCCTCTGGATGGCGTCGATTTTCTCAAGGCATCGGACAAAAGGAGCTTCTGTCGGCTTGTTTGGATTATAGTGCTGTTCAAAATTGCTGCCTGAGACGCTGCTCGATAAATCCCTCCAGTAGTCAATCTCACGCAGGCGGCAGTTGATGAGTGCGTCCAGGTGCCGCGCCTGGTTCAGATATTCTTTTGCGGTCATGCGTCCACCTCCTTCTGCAGGGAGAGGATCAGCATCTCGCCATCCACATCTGTAAGCGACGAGTACCACTGCGAACGGAAGAACCGCTCGATTTCGGCTTTTTCCGCCTGCGCCGTCCTGTTCCTCGGATTTGCTTTAAGGCTCTTCAGCGCCATGCGGTAATCCTTCACAGCCTGCAGGATGATGGCGTTCGCAAGGTTCTCGTAGATCGTGATGTCGCTCATATTCGTACCTCCGAAATTTTGATCCTCGGATTGGCACGGATTTTCTAAGATTGTCTCAGATTTTCAAGTCCGCTTTTACAGCGTTGATCAGCGCCGTCTGGGTATGCTCCTTTTGGGAGAGGGCTTTCATAATGCGTTCGTCAATGGTTCCCTTTGTGACGATGTGCTGCACCACCACGGTTTTGGAGGTCTGCCCTTGCCGCCAGAGCCGCGCTATGGTCTGCTGATAAAGCTCCAGGCTCCAGGTAAGGCCGAACCACACGATGGCCGAGCCGCCGCTCTGGAGATTCAGCCCATGTCCCGCCGATGCCGGGTGGATAAGAGCCACCGGGAACTCGCCACCGTTCCACCTGCGGATGCTGGCAGCGTCATCCAGCTTTGAGAACGGGATATGCAGCTTTTGCAGTCTTTCCGAAATGCGGGTCAGGTCATGCTTGAACCAGTAAGCCACCAGAAGCGGTTTGCCGTTGGCGGCTTCGATGATATCCTCCAAAGCGTCCAGCTTGCGGTCGTGGATGCGGATGGTCTCGCCGCCGTCATCGTAGATTGCGCCGTTTGCCATCTGAGACAGTTTGCCGGAGAGGGAGGCGGCGTTGGCGGCGGTGATCTCCGCATCACCCAGCGATAGCACCAGCTCCTGTTTCAAGTCCGTGTATTTTTCCCGCTCATCCTCGGAAAGCTGAACCGTGTATTCGCTGCTGACCAGTTCCGGCATCTGCAGGTGGTCGGCGGACTTCATGGAGATGGTAATATCCGAAATCTGCCTGTAAATGGCGTTCTCCGCATAGGGCAGTGGCTTGTAGGAGTAGATGATCTGGCCGTTTCGCTTATCCGGCGTGAAGTAATCGGTGCGGTACTTGGTAATGAAGCGTCCAAGCCGCTGCCCCATGTCCAGGATGCGGAACTCCGCCCACAGATCCATCAAGCCGTTAGAAGCGGGAGTGCCGGTCAGTCCGACGATACGGTTCACCTTGGGTCTGACCTTCAACAGCGACTTGAACCGCTTTGTCTGGTGATTCTTAAAGGAGGACAGCTCATCGATCACCACCATATCGAAGTCAAAGGGGACGCCGCTCTCATCAATGAGCCATTGGACGTTTTCCCGGTTGATGATGTAGATGTCAGCGCATCTCATCAACGCCGCCCGGCGCTGGACTTCCGTTCCGACAGCCACGGAGCAGATGAGGTTCTGGAGGTGATCCCACTTATCCGCTTCAGAGGTCCATGTGTCCCGCGCCACTCTTAAGGGTGCGATGACCAGCACTTTATGGACTTCGAAGCTGTCAAACAGCAGGTCGGCTATAGCTGTCAGCGTGATGCTGGTTTTCCCAAGACCGCAGTCCAGGAAGATAGCGGCGGCGGGGTGTGTCTCGATGTACTCCACCGCATATTTCTGATATTCATGGGGTTCGTATCTCATCCAGTATCCCTCCGATCTGCTCCGCATCGTCCAGCACATACACCGGAAAGCCGAGTGACCGCAGCAGGCGGTGTCGTGCCAACTGGAGCGGGCGTGGTTTTTCTCCCGGAGCTTTGACTTCCACAAAGCCTACCCGTCCATTCGGCAGCAGCACCATGCGGTCCGGCATACCGTCAAAACCGGGCGAGACGAGCTTGGGGCAGATGCCGCCGGCCTGTTTGACCATCTGCGTCAGTTTCTTTTCAATTTCTTTTTCTCTCATGGGCGTATCCTTTCTATGGGGTCGGCTAATTCAAAAGCGGCGTAGGCGGCAGAGACAAAATTGTCGAGGGGTTTGCCCTTGTAACTCCAGGATGTCTTGCCATCTACATAAACGCTGTAGCGATTGCCGCCCTTATTGTTGATAAACACCTTTCTGCCCTGATAAGTCAGCTGATAGTTGCCGTACCAGTTCTTCCGCCATTGACGGTGAGGAAAGTTCCGCTTCCGGTTGGCTCGGTTTTTCATAAGCCGCTCACGCTCTCTGGCGGCAAGGATATCGCCCTCCATAATCCCTGCGCAGATACAGCCGACCGAAACAGTCTCAAAATACTCGTCATGCCGCATTACATGGACAAAGCGTACCTGTGAACAATCGCAGAGTTCGCAGGTGAACAGGTCGATGTGATCGGGATCTGCCTCTTCATCTGCCACATCGTAAATATAATCACAATACCAGCCGGAGAGGGGCGCTCCCCATTCCTGAAGCCGCTTCTGACACCTGCGGACATATGCGCTGTCTATTTCATACATTGACATTTTGATTTACCTCCGTGTTCTCAAAAACCTGAAAATCCTTACGCGCGTGCGTATGCGTGATTTACGGGTTCTGTACAGTCTTTCTGATACATTTCCGATTTATATGCTTTTTTAGGAACACAGGAACGAAGCCTGTAAAGTTGCCTTGCGGCGGCGCATTCGGTGCGTTCCTGGCGGCGTTCCCAGAGTCTCCCCTGGGAACACTGCCGGAAGTCGGGAACTGTTCCTTATTCGCTCCGTTCCCGAAAAATCAGTCAGGAACATCGCCGGGAACAAAAACGAACTGGGGCCCGTAGGGCTTGACGCGCTCCTTTTTCTCCTTGCGCACCCAGCCGAGCTTGGTGAGCATGGCTGTGAGGTTGTTGGATTCTGCGCGGCCAAGGCTGCCCTGGTCTTTGCCGAAAAGCTCACACCAGATCTCCATATTGCAGACCCGTGTTCTGGCGACCGTACCCACACGGCCAATATTGTTCACTCCGGCGAGGAAGGAGCGGCGGTCGAACAGATCCATGCCGTCCCAATCCTCCGGGAGCAGGGTCTCCAGATACTCGCGCACAAGCCCTTCGCGCTCATCGGACTCCAGCGCCTCCCGCTGTTCGCTCTTGGCGAGCGTCTCCAAATCGGGAGCCAGATGCAGTTTTTCACCGTTCTCCACAAGCACCAGCACCTCCGCCCAGATCTGGCTGATATCCTCGGTGGTAAGTTCCCAAGAGTGCTTTGTGCCGCCGCCCGGCGTTTTGACCGGCCAGAACCGGCGGTTGCCTGTGGTGTCCCGCAGGTAGCCGGACTCGGCGTTGGTGGTGCCAAAGAAGATACACTGCCTTGGATGCGGAGTTGCACGTCTGCCGAATGCGGCGCGGTAAATGTCATTCTGCCGGGAAAGGAAGGAGCGTAGCGTCTCCACCTCGGCTTTGCGAAGCCCCGCCAGCTCACCGATCTCCAGGATCCAATAACCCTGCAGTTTTTCGGCTGCGGTCTTGTCCTTGGTATCGCTCAGGTTCAGACTGTCGGAGAACCACTCCCCGGCAAGGCGGGAGATGAGGGTAGACTTGCCGATGCCCTGGGGACCGTTTAAGACCAGCATGGTATCAAACTTCACACCCGGCTCCTGCACCCGGCGCACGGCGGCGCATAGGGTCTTTCTTGTCACAGCGCGGACATAGGAATTATCCTCCGCACCCAGATAGTCGATGAGGAGAGTGTCCACACGGGGAACGCCGTCCCACTCTGGCAGAGCCGACAGATATTCACGGATGGGGTGGTAGGAGCGGTCATCTGCCACCTTGGTCACGGCGATCTGATAGTTGCGCTGGGAGAAGGTTCCGTAATGGGAATCCACATAGCTGATCAGCTGTGCGTCATCGGCGTCCCGCCAATACTTGGACGGGTGCTTCCAGGGCACCTCACCCTTGATCTCCATGCCGTCCAGCTGCTGGTTGAACACGATATTCTGGAGCTGCGGGTCGTTCTGGAGGATGAGCGTGATGTTGTGGAGGTTGTTCTTCAACACCGTGGAGCGGGGCTCATACTGGAAACGCTTCTGCCAGTCGGTATCCTCGCTGCCGGAGAAATCCGTCTCGGCGTCTGCCATTCTTTCGCTTGCCGCCAGCAGCTTTACCTCATCCTGCTGCATGGCGAACTCGCACATCGCCTTGTAGGACGCTTTTTCGTCCAGATCTCCAAAGCGGTGGGTGCGGACGATGTCAAAGGCGTTGCACAGCTTGAGGTAAGCCGGGTCTTTGGCGTGGTGGCTGTATACGAATTTGTCCTCCTTGATCTCTACGCCCGCCATGCTGGAGGACGCGATCAGGTGCCAGCGGTTCTCATTGTCGGTCGGCTCATAGATGTCGGAGAGGAACGTCTCCAGCGCCTTGCTGATGGGGTAATAGGTGCGGTTGAACAGACCCACCACGCCCTCTTTGGTCAGCGGGTCCTGCACCTTCTGCTGTGCGGTGGTATTTGCCTTGCTCTCCCTGGAAGAGGTGGGCAGTCTTGTGGGGTCAGTCCATTCCGGGTGCTTTGCGAGGATTGCATCGGGATCGAGCCAGCCACCGTCCGTCTCCTTATACACAAAGGAGCCGTTGGCCGGGGTGGACGGCCAGTACATCAGCTGATTGGGCTGGTAGGAGCATTCGTCAAAATAGTCGATGCCCAGCATCTGAGCGAGATAGCGGGACACCGCCACAAATTCCTCCGGGGTCACATCCCTGGTCAGCGGGAACACCAGCCGGACGCGGGGATTTTCCTCCGTGCTGCTGTGGGTGGTGTACAGCGCGGAGGTATAGGGGCAGAGCGTTTCATAGTTTTCCAGAAAAGCGGCGTCGATGCGGTCACCGTCAAGCGCCACCATCGAGCGGCTCTCCACGGTATCGACCTTGCGTCTGCCGCCCTTCAGCACACCCGCCACAAAGCCGCCGTGGTCTTTGGCGGTGTCACGCTGGGCGCGGCTCATCTTCGCATATTCCTCGGCGGACTCGGTGGTGCGGATAGGCACTCGGAGCCGTTCTTTCAGATCGTCAAACCGTATGGCCTTGTTGACCCATCTCTTTGCCTGCCGGTTGTTGCCGTAGGCGATGTTCAGTTCACGCATTGTCGGTTACCTCCTCGTACGTAGTCGTAAAATATCTCAAACGGTAGTTCTTCCATTTGGCCCTGCGGATCTCCGCTTCCATGCCGGAAGAGATGTATTCTCCAAACACCCACACCTCGGAGCATTTACTCATGAGGGCATTTCCAAAGAATAGCCCCAGTTGGCGCTCCTTTGGATCGGCGTCGCGGAGAAACTGCGGAAACAGCAGATGGGGCGCAATGGGGATGTATCCCGCCTCCACAGCGAAGCGGCTGTATCTCCGGGCGTTCTCCACGTTGGTGGCCACATCCCCGGCATAGGGTGAGCAGATGTAGACGATGGGGCGGAATGCGCGGAGGGCGCGTTCTTCCTTTTCGATATTGGTGAGGGCTTCATAGGTGGTTGGATCGTAATAGCCCTCGCTGTTGAATTTATTGATGCTCATAGGCGTTACCTCGTTAATCTTTCTTGTAAAAATCGGTCTCGTAGCCGTCGGCGCGAAGCTGCAGCCCCTTTGCCCAGGGCGGCGTCCTGCCCATCTGGTCGCAGACAGCCTGCAGGGACATCCGGCGGTCGGCTTCGATGACCACCTCATCATGGATGTGCATGACGATGGAGCAGCAGCGAAGGGTCTGCATGGCGTAGCAGAGGATATCGCGGGAGGTCGCCTGGACGATATTTTCCACGAATTTTGGACCATAGCTTTCCAGTCGTTCCCATTTCTTTGTGCCGCCGATGCCTTCATAGGTGATGCAGCCGCCGCCGAAACGGTTCTCGCCGATTTTGGGCTTCACATAGGCAAGGCTCCTATCGAAAGGGAGAGTGATAAACAGCATCCCGTTTCTGGCGGAGAATATGATGCCGTGTGTTTTCGTGGTGGTCTTACGGGTAACGGCGTCCATCACGGCACGGTCAACCGCCCACCAGAACTGCACGATTTTCGGATTCGCCTGACGCCATGCGGAAACCAGAGCGGGAAGCTCGTCCTCCTGAAGCCCCATCTCCAAAGCGCCCATCGCTTTCAGCGCTCCCACGGAGCCGCCGTAGCCGAGAGCAAGTTCTGCGATCTTGCCTTTCTGCCGCAGGTGGCCGTTGACGCCGTGCTTTTCTACGGGGACACCGAACATCTGGGACGCGCTGGCGCAGTAGATATCCTTGCCCTCGGCGAATACATCCTGCCGCCACTTCTCGCCGGCAAACCATGCGATCACCCTGGCTTCAATCGCGGAGAAGTCCGCCACAATGAATTTCCTGTTTTCCTGCGGCACGAATGCGGTGCGGATCAACTGGGAAAGGGTATCCGGCACATCCTCATAGAGCATTTCCAGAGCGTCAAAGTCACCGACTCGAACAAGCCCTCTGGCTTCGGACAGATCGTCCAGATGGTTCTGCGGGAGATTCTGCATCTGAATGATGCGGCCTGCCCAGCGTCCGGTACGGTTGGCTCCGTAGAACTGGAACATACCTCTTGCCCGGCCATCGGCGCAGACGGCGGTCTCCATCGCCTGATACTTTTTAACGCTGGATTTCGCAAGCTGCTGGCGCAGGGTCAGTACCTTTTGCAGCTGAGGCGGTGCTGTCTTCAAAAGCTCCGCCACAGCCTTTTTGCCCAGGGTATCGGTCTCCACGCCGTTGTCCGCAAGCCATTGCTTCATCTGCTGGACTGAGTTGGGGTTGTCCAGCGAGGTCAGTTCCTTCATTGCCTGCGTCAGTTCCGAGCGGGAGCGACCGTCCATCTGAATGGCCTGCCGCACCAGTTCCATATCCAGCCCCACGCCGCGGTCGTTGATTTCCTGGTCGAGATGGTATTCCTCCCAGACGCTGTCCGGCACGGGGTATTTGGAGAGCCGTGCCTGGATGGACATCTCCGTCTCCACATCGCGGATGTTGTATCGCTTGAACGCCAGCCACTTATCCGGGGCGTGCTCCGGCAGATTGCGGGTGCGCTGGCCGTTTGACTTAGTTGGCGCACAGGGCTGGCAGAAATATTTGATGAGGTCTTTGCCTTCGGTCAGCTTTTGCTTTTCCAATCCGAGAACAGCCCCGACTCCCTCCAGGGATAAGGGCAGCCCCATATACGCCGCCCAAATCATCGAGCATTTCCAGGAGCCCGGCTCCAGATAGTCGCCGGTCGGATAGCCCAGAAAGCGTGACAGGCAGATGCGTTCAAAATTGGCGTTGAAGGCCCACTTGGTCACAGTCTCATCCTCCAGAGCGGAAAGGATCTCCGAAGGGATTTTCTCCCCGCAGGCAAGATCTATCTGCTGTACGGGACCACCGTCCACGCTGTAGGCAAAGAGCAGTATTTCAAAATCGGGAGACTCCACATAACGGTACACGCCTGTTTTGGCAAGGGGCTGGTCGCTGTAGGTCTCCAGGTCGATTGATAAGGTTTGCATTTCGTCACTTCCTTCCATACCCCAATAGGGCGGCAGATTGCTCTGCCGCCCTGGGGCTTGGTTGTTATTTCTCCAGCAGCTTCATGCGGTTTTCGTGATACTCTGCGTCACGGGTCGCCTGTTCCCGCTCACGCTTTTCACGCTTGCGGTCATAGATGAAGGACTGAATACTGCTGATTAGAATGACTGCGCTGACGCACAGCCAGATGGCGAGAAGAGCGAGGAGAAGGATCGTCTGAATTGTTGTCATAGTCTTTTACCTCCCTTGTCTTAACCGAGGAAATCCTCGTCGTCATCGGTTGCGAAGTCGGCTTCGGCGCTGGCCTTGCCGCCCAGGGGCTCACCGGGACGGATGAGCTGCAGGTTGTTCAGACCGCAGGCGATGCCCTTGTTGCCGTTGCTGTTGAAAGCGTACAGGTTGATGGACGCCCTGCCGTACACGCCGGAATACACCTCGGAGCGGGTCAGCACGGGATTGCGGTCTGCGTCCACGATGCCGGGAGCGGTGGCGGAGTTGGCGTTGATGAAGTAGGCGTTCGCATAGGCGGGATCATCGGGCCTTTCAACGTCGCCGTCTCTCAGCGGAGTCTTGATTGCGGAGAGAGGAGGTACGGAGCGGCCGTTGCCCTTCAGCTTGGCCTGTCCCTCCTGGTAGGCGGCTTCAATAGCGGCCTTGATCTTCGCCACCGTCTTGGTGTCGGACTTCGGGATGATCAGCGACACCGAGTACTTCGGCGTGCCGCCGTTGATGGACTTGGGCTCCCAGACGTTGGCGTAGGACCAGCGGGTGTCGGGACCGGTGATGACCTTCATAGGGTTGTTGACTCTGTTTGTGCTGTTAGACATATTACATTTCCTCCATAAAATCATTTTTTGCGGTATTCCATTCGGGCCGTTTATCGCTCGACCGCACGAGCGTCGGCCTGCCTTGCGGCTTTTCAATGTAGAGTGCGAGAAGCTCCTCAAAGCGGGATTTACCCAGCAGCTTCTGCATGGCGGTGATGCCGAGGAGCTTCTTTTCATAGGGGTCAAAGCCTGCGCCCTCAACGGCTGCGGCGACTGCGGCTTCGCTGGTGTATTTACGGTTGGAGCGGCCCTCGACCAGCTTCCAGCCCGGGAACGCCGTGCCGCTGACTGCCTGCTGGAGCGCGTATTCCTTCACATCCGTTGCCCAGGCGGTAAGCGCATCAACCTTGTCCAGGATGCCGGCAATTTCCTCATCGGTCAGGAGAGGCGGCTCTTCAAAGTCATACCGGGCAAGCGCGAGATTCGCTTCGGCTCGTTCCCTGCATTCGGCCTTTGCCTTGCAGAACCGGCACCATTCGCCGCAGTGAAAATCGCCGCCGCCCTCGTATGCCAGTTTCGCCTTATAGATCAGGTCGTTCTGTGCCCATTCGAGAAGCTCGTCCTTTTCCATGACGCAGACGCTGATATTGGATTTCCGGGGCTGGTAGATGGTCATGCGGACGGAATCAATGTCGTAGATGCCGTCAAAGATCTCCAGAGCGCCCAGGGCATACAGCATCATCTGCGGATTATCCACAGCACTGACCTCCACGCCTTTACCGTGCTTATAGTCCACGATGTTCAGTACGCCGTCCGCGATAACGATGCAGTCGGCGGTGCCGAAGCCGTCCTGTACCCAGCGGGAGAAATCCACTCGCTGCTCGATCAGGATGACCGGGTCGGCGCAGGTCTACTTTGCGGTCTCCAGAAGCTCCGATACATAGGCGGCATACCCGGCGGCGCAGTCCTCCATCTCCTCGTTGTACCAGGAGAGATTTTCGATGGGATTGTCCGCCGGAATCCCCAGAGCTTGCTTCAGCCGGAACTCACAGAGTGCGTGGGCGTCCGTCCCTTCGGCGGCGTAGTTGCTGCTCTTGTCCTCGTAGGCCTCGCACAATCTTGCGGATGGCGGACAGTTGAGCCACCGTTCGGAAGAAGAAGCGGATAAGACTGCGTGCTTAACTGCCATTTGTCAGCACCTCCGCTTCGGCGAGCAACGCCTTGTAGTGTGCGGGGTCGATCTGTGACAGCTTGGATGCGCCGTACTTTTGAAGCAGGGCGCGGATCTCAGCGGTGTGCCCCTGGCGGGATTTGTCCGCAAGCACGGCTCGGACCTGCTCCAGCGTCAATTCCGGTTCAGGAGGAGAAGCAGGAGCATTCTCTGCCTGCGGTTCACCGCTGAACATCTTTGTCAGCCAGTCAGCGGCATCCGAAATAGCAGCGGCAGCACTGCGCAAGTTTTCGATGGTCTGCGCCATATCGCTCATTCGGCTCATGTGATTTTCCTCCTTCCCTGGATTTGCTCTGCTGGCGTGCGGCGGTCAGATTGCTCGCCAGTCTCTTTGACACCACGCTGATCGCGGTCAGGACATCAACAATGTCCTCGTCGGCACGGGCGTCATAATGGTTTGCGTTGTAACTCATATCGGCGGTCCCTCCTTTCCCAAGGCGTCTCGTGTTGCCTTTCAATGACCCATCTGGACAGGAAAGGAGGGCTTGGCCGAAAGATTTTTAGAATTTTTCCTTGAGCCGCTTCAGAAGCTGGCTCCTCTTATACACAAAGGTGTTCCGGGGCATATGCAGCCGCTCTGCGCCGGCGCGTTCGGAAAGTCCGTCCGCAATCGCGATGAGGATCTCGTAGCTTTCAGGGTCTGACGCCTGAAGCTCTGTGAGCAGACCATTCAGGATCAGGGAGTCGATATCGATTTCTGTGGTAAGTCTGCTGTCTGCAAGAAAGCTGGTGCGGGAGACGCCGTTTTCGTAGGCGTTCGCCATCTCCGTGTCGATGGAGAGATGCTGGGGAGCATCTTTCGGGATACAGCGGAACTCGCAGGTATCGCAAAGGCCATCACATTTGTAGCTCTTTTTGTACGGGATGCAGCAGGCTCCGGCTCTCTGCTTTGCCTTGCGGGTAGCACCCACGAACCGCTCCCAGTCGCGCTTCTGCTCCGGTGTGACCTCGATCCACTGCTTGAGTGGGCGGTAGTAGATGGTTGATGTGGTCTGATTTGCATTGGTTTTCATAAAAAAGTCCTCCGATTTTCGATTTCTCGAAACGGAGGACTCTGGGCGCTGCCGCAAAAAGGGTGCAAAAACCTAACCGCAGTCCTAACGGAGTTCTCCGTTTCGGATTGCAGCTAACCCGCTCAAAAGGCAGCTGAGATATTTACTTGTGCCGCCGGATACCGTTGAGCCATCAGTGATCAGGTGATGCGGTGTCGGGCGGTGAGCAGTTTTCTGTCATGCTCAGGACAGATGGACTATCTTAGGTCGGCTTCAATGGCGTACAGTTCGCTGAAAAGATTTTGAAGCGTATGGATGCTTGATTTTTCAAGATTTCTAACGCTATGCTTTTTGAAAACAAACGCAATGGTTTTATCAGCTGAATCCAGGTGGGACTCAATGAAATCGATGCTGCTTTCAATGCTGATGATTAGATTTTGCTTGTCGCAATTTTTCATTGACTTTTCCTCCTCCTTGTCGTATTCAGCTTCAATCCGGATTTTGGCTGTGCTTGTACTTAAAATTTTACTCAGAACGGCAGAGACAAAAAACGAATGGAAAAAGAATGAAATCAGAAGATTTTCGGAATGAAAAAACCGGGGTTCCGCTCACTGCGGAAGCCCCGGAAGGATAGAAAATTTTGTGCGTAAGTATGCGCCATGCGGCGTCCAAAGCAAGGCGGACACGGAGAATGCGATATTCTGACATCGTCTTTAACTTTGAGAAATTAAAGGAAAACACGAATGTTTTCGATTTAGTTTTGACGAATATGAAGGTTTATGATATAATGTTATATTGACGATATCAGAGAACACTCAAGCAAGGAGGATCGCCGATGGAATATAACTACAATAAGCTCTGGAAACTGTTGATAGACAAGAATTTGATGAAGAAAGATCTGATGGAAAAGACAGGCATCACATCATCTACCATCGCAAAGATGGGAAAGAACAAAGCGGTGAGTATGGAGGTTCTCGGTAAAATATGTATGGCTTTGGATTGCAATATAGGCGATATCGTTGATGTGGTCAAAGAAGATTGATTTGAGGTGAACGAAACTTATGGCGGAAGGAGGTAATCAAATGGAGCATCTTTGCGTCGGCTCATATGTGAGAATTATGACATCATGCGCTATTCCTGCAGAGCGCAAGTTTGATCCCTTCTGCGAGAAAATCATGTTGTCGTTGTGTCCGGCAGGTGCCAAAGTCTTTTCGTATACTTCAGCCGATGGGTATGAGGTTACTTATTCATACACAAACTTCAATAAGATTCACTCTGCGAGTCAGAATCTGCCCACCGAAGTTATGCAAATGGCTCTTAAGAAAGATGCCCGTGCAATCGAAAGGTACTTTGTACAGACAATCATTCCTGCAATGGAAGAGGCTCGCAAGAAAAACGCCGTTCTCGCATTAAAGAATGTCATTCTTAAAGACAGCACGATTGCGGACACTACCCAGCTTGGCACAATTGGAGATCTGACAAAGAGCGACCTCAAAAGTAAGAATGATTTTGTCCTTTCCGAATTCCTGACAGACGTGTTCATCTATGCTGTTGCGAAAACGGACAACTTGGTGGAATCTGCATTCACAAAATCTATCAAAAAAGATTTTTACACCGCCTATAACCAGATGGTGGATACCATCAAATTTTACGAAGTAACGAGACCGAAGGGCGTAGCTGCCATACCGCTGACCAGCAAAGGAAAATTCGATAAGGTTTTTACGCCCGTGTCAAGCGAGACACTTTCCATATCCGCAAAACACGACCTTCAGATTTTTTGCTTGAAGTTTGATGATTTTGACTTTGACTATCACGGTCTGTGGAGGCATCTTCGCAACAATATCGGGTATTACGTCTATTCCAGAGCGCAGATTGAGACCTACATGGAAGATGATGAGATTTCTGCGCTGGCCTATGATGCCATAGCGTATATCAAAAAGGCTATCGCTGATGGAAAATTGCCTACGGGCAATGAACTCGGAGAACTCTTGCTGTACATATTCTTGGAGCAGGTTCTCATTGCTCCAAAATTGATGAGTAAGGTTGAAATAGGAAATCACGGCGGTTTTATGACGAGCGAAAGCTCCTGCATTCACCTTCTTACCGCTAACGATACGGTTCCGTTCAGCCAGGTCGTTCTTGGAACTTCGATGATTAATGGAGATCTGCAAGCGGCGATTGATGCAGCCTTTGCGGATGCACAAAAATTAAAGGACAGAAAGAAAGACGAACGGCGATTTGTTGAGTCAAACATATTTGCGGCTTCTTTCCCAACTAAGATTTACGATCAGCTCGAAGCAATCATCCTGCCTTCCGAAACAGGAAGCCAAAAACCTGCCACGGCATTTGGTATGTTCGTGGGATACAGCCTGAACGGAGTATCCGCAAACGGAAAATCCGTAAACGAATATCAGGGCGATGTTCTTGAGCAGGTCAGGAATGACATCCAAAGCAATGTGTCATTCATTGAATCGAAAATCACGCAGTATGGTCTGGACGGCTATTCTATGTATATCTATCTTCTCCCCTTCGCTGATGCGGACGAAGATAAAAAAGATATCATGGACAAGCTGTTGCAATCCGGAGGAGGTCAGGCATGAGTGATTTCAGAGATGTCACCTTCGGGGAGCATTTGTTTTCGAGAATAGATGATAACGCTTATCTGCAAAAGCTCTATCACAATATCCTTATCAATTATTCCAAGCGGCTGTTCCGTTTGGATGAGATGGAGGATCAGCCCGTCAACATCGGGGACGCTTTGACATTTGCAGATGTGCTTTCAAAATCCTGTGGCACAAACCTGTCGGATATTCATAAGACCCGTGCACAGGAAATGGTTGCGCTGCTTTATGATATGTATCCCCAGGATACGCAGGTGAAATATTACCTCGGCTCTGTTCTTGCCAATACAGGGAATTTCCTCGGCATGAACAGACTGACACCGGATTTTGAAAATGCCTCTCTGTTGGAGCGTGTATTTATGCACTTCAACATGGATTACCTGTCTGTGCCGGTCGATGGCGAAGCACGTTTCTTTCCTGCGCAGAAAGAGATATATGATAGCCTGTCAAGACCGTACTTCAGTTACTCTGCGCCTACATCTATGGGAAAGTCCTTCATGATGCGCGCGTTTATCAAACAGCAGATCATGGACGGCGCAAAGAAGAATTTTGCCCTGCTCATCCCGACAAAGGCACTGATAAACGAAGTTACAAGTGAGCTTATAGAAAGCCTTACCACTCTTTTGAAAGAGACGGATTATCGCATTGTGACATCTTCCGGCTCGATGGCATTAGAGACGAAGCACAACTATATTTTTGTCCTGACGCCGGAGCGAATGCTCTACATTCTGATTGATGATCCTAACCTTATGATCGATTATTTGTTTGTGGACGAGGCTCATAAAATATCATCCGGCGATAAAAGGAGTGCGTTCTATTACAAGGTCATCAACAAGTTGGAGGAGCGGCACAGCAATACTCATATCATATTCGCTTCACCGAACATTCCGAATCCGAGAGTTTATCTCGATACGCTGTCAAGGGGAGAATGGACCATCGGCGAAGAATCTATCGTGGCGTGCAGATATGCTCCCGTAAGTCAGTTGAAATACATCGTTGACCTGTGGGAACGCAATATCCGCATCTTCGATTCATACTCAAAGAAGTTTATTCTGTTGCACGAAATGAGCCGCCAGTATTCCTTGAGCGAGGTAATCGCTCGAATTGGCGATAAACGACACAACATCGTATATTGCAAATCAAAGAATGACGCCATTCAGTTTGCAAGGGATTATGCGGATACGCAGGACCCAATTGGCGATAAGAGGTTGCAGGCGTTTGCGGAGGAAATCCGAAGCGATGTGCATAAAGAATACTATCTTGCTGAATTAGTGGAGAGAGGTGTGGCATACCACATCGGTTATCTGCCGGCAAATATCAGAATGCAGCTTGAGGACTATTACCGAGAAGGTCTTATCAAGACGATGTTTTGCACCAGCACTTTGCTTGAGGGAGTAAACCTGCCTGCGGAGAACCTATTCATTACAAGCTACAAGAAGGGCTTGAGCAACTTTTCTGAGGTAGACTTCAAAAACCTGGTGGGTCGTGTCGGTCGTGCAAAATACAATCTGTACGGTAATGTTTTTATTGTCCGACTCCAAAAGCAGGAACGCGAGGAGGACTTGCAGAAATATGAAGATCTGCTGAAGGACGATGTGCCACCGCAAAAGCTGTCCATAGAGTCCGAACTGAACTCAAATCAGAAGAAACTCATCATCGATACGCTTCTTTCCGGTAGCGTAGAAATACACAAGTCCAAGAAGAATCAGAGCGAAGATAACTACGAGCTGATGCGAAAAACGATGCTGATTCTTGTTGGAGATATTGTGGGCGGCAGGAATAGCCGTGTAAAGCGGGAATTTGCCTCTTACCTGACATCTGAAACTGAGTCAAAAATCCGGGAGCAGTTTTCCGTACCAGAGAAAAAGCCGGAGGATGATATCAATGTCTCGTATGACCAAATACAGGGCATCGAAAAACTCATCCGTGACGGACTGGCTTACCCGGAAATCAAAGACTCGAAACGCGGAGCGGATTATTACGAGACACTGGCATTCCTCAATAAACTGGCTGTGGCGTTCAAGTGGCGCATCTACGAAAATCGGACGCTCGGTGCCGGGGAGGGAAGAAATTATACCAAACTGACATGGTATACTGTTCTTCTGACCCAATGGATGCAGGGACACGGTCTTAGCTACATCATCGGGCAAAGTATCGATGATTACGATGAGAAGAAGCGAGAAGTACGAGTCGATTATAATAAATGGGAACCGTTTGACGGCTCGCAGAAACACAAGAACATAATCATCGCCGATACACTGGAGGCAATCGAGGATGTACTTCTGTTCCGGCTGTCAAACTACTTCCTCAAATTTTCAGAGGAATACAAGCGTCAGCATCCTAACGAACCGTTCACGAACGACTGGTATGAATTTGTGGAGTATGGGACAACAAACCGCCTGCGAATCATTCTGCAACGGAGCGGTTTTAAGCGAGACTCAACGGAGTATATCCGAAAAAATGCTAATACGTATGTACGAGGAACTCCGGACAATCCCAAGCTGCTTAAAAAGGCATTACTGGAGTGTCCAAATGAACTGGTGAGAAGAGACACCGAAGAAATCCAGTACAATGTACCGGAGCTATTCATAGATGAAGGAGAAGAATAAGATGGCGAATTTTTACGAAACCGTGCTGACGGTACTAAAATCAGACGAGAGGTTTGTTGCCGAGGATGGCACTTTTCTACGTAATGCGGTCTATGAGGCTGCAATGAAGACGGACGAGGGACTTATCCGTCTCCTTCTGGCGAACGATGAGACACGCACTCGATTCTTCGCAGAAGTCGATGGCGTCAAAGTCTTTGACAAGATGGGATTTGCCTGGATAATCAACAATCGGCAATTCCTGCCGGACAGCTATACCCGTTTCAAGAATAAGATCGGACTTGTTGACGGATCGGAGCAGATGCTGGCAACATCGGGAGAAGTGGAACTGGTTTTTCCTTACAAGGATTGCGTTCTGGAGGGCGGACAAACAAGAGAGGATCAGAAGCGGCAGGAAATCTTCTATAATGAGACTCTTGCCCCGGATGAGGTGGATCGACTGCTGTATCCCAAAGTGTTCTCTGGTGCAAAGAGATACGCAACGGATAGTACCGAGGACATAACCCAGTTTTCAGAAATGGACAATCTGATTATTAAGGGTAATAATCTGCTGGTTATCTCTTCCTTGCTTAAGCGGTATGAAGGAAGGGTAAAGTGCGTCTACATTGATCCTCCTTATAATCCTACAAGCAATGCTAACACTTTTGCTTACAACAACTCTTTTAACCGTTCAACATGGCTCGTATTCATGAAGACACGACTACAGATGGCGAAAAGATTCTTAACGACAGATGGCGTACTGATTGTGGCAATCGACAAGAACGAACAGCCTCGATTGCAGATTTTGATTGAGGAGATTTTCCCGGAGTATGACGTTGACTGTATCACAGTTATCCATAATCCGCGTGGTACAATTGGCACCAATTTCTCCTACACGCACGAATATGCCATTTTCGTGACGCCAAAGGGCAGGAAGACAATTTGTAGCCGGACGCTTTCAGAGGATGAAATCGAATGGTCCCCGTTGAGAAACTGGGGAGGCGAATCCTTGAGAACGGACGCAAAGAATTGCTTTTATCCGATTATTGTTAAGGATGAGAAAATAATTGGATTTGGAGATGTATCGAATGATGCATTTCATCCGACAGCCCAAACCGAGCAACACGGGGATGAACACTATATTTACCCGATAGACACAAAAGGCATAGAGAGAAAGTGGAGATATGCCCGACAGACGGTCGAATCTATATTTGATTTGCTGAGGGTAAAAAAGACGAAAACTGGATATGATATTGAGCTTGGTAAAAATTTCGGAACATATAAGACCGTATGGACGGATTCGAAGTTTGATGCAAGTGTCAATGGTACCCAATTGCTGAAGGACTTGGTTCCAGACACCGTGTTCTCTTATCCGAAATCATTATATACGGTCGTTGAATGCGTAGGTTCAGTAGTTAAGGAAGATAAGGATGCTATAATCCTTGATTTCTTTGGCGGCAGCGGAACCACAGGCCATGCCGTGATGGAAATCAATAAACAGGATGAAGGTCATCGTCGATTTATTCTGGTCGAGCAGATGGACTATGTGGAGAGCGATACGCTTGTGCGCAACCTGAACGTCCTCAAGAAAATAGCACCGGAATCCACAATTGCCTTTTTCCAGTTGGCAAAACTGAACCAGACGACTGTGGAAGAAATAGAAGCTGCTACTGATGATACTACTTTGTCCGACATCTACGGCAGAATGGTAAAGTCCGGCTTTATCAGTTACAAGGTAAATCCGGCTGATATTGATGCAGCTGCTGATGATTACGCTGCGCTCTCGCTGAATGACAAGAAACGGTTCCTGATGGAAATCTTGGATAAAAATCTTCTGTATGTGAACTACTGCGATATTGATGACGAGGAGTTTGGCATCTCTGATGAGGACAAGGCGTTTACGAGGAGCTTTTACAGGGAGGGATAATTATGGCATTCTTATACGAAAAAATAGATGCCTTGCGTGAATACGGTAGCAGTGCCGTTCTCCCGTCCTATATTCCGGAGAACTTGAACCCAAACTTCGAGCTGCGCCCGTATCAGAAGCAGGCGTTTGAAAACTTCATAACACATTTTGAGAGTAGTAACCGTCCGAGGCCTACGCAGGTGCTTTTCCACATGGCGACCGGCAGCGGAAAGACGCTGATTATGGCAGGGCTGATGCTGTATCTATACAAACAGGGATATCGGAATTTCTTGTTCTTCGTCAACCTCTCGAACATCGTTGAAAAGACACGAGAAAACTTCCGCAATCCGGCATCCTCAAAGTATCTTTTTGCAGATGAGATTGTGCTGGACGGGGAACGCATCCGCATCAACCAGGTGAACAATTTCCAGTATGCCGACCAGGATGCCATCAACATCTGCTTTGCCACCACGCAGGGACTCCACATGGATATGTGGATGGCAAAGGAAAACGGTATGTCTTTTGACGATTTTGACGAGCAGAAGGTCGTGCTGATTTCCGACGAGGCGCACCATCTGAATGTTGACACAAGGAAGAAAATGTCTGCTGATGAGGAATCAAGCTATCATTCCTGGGAGCAGACAGTAAAAAATATCTTCAGCCGGAATGCTGATAACATTCTGCTGGAGTTTACGGCGACCTGCGACCTCGCAACCCCCGCGATTCGTGCGGCTTATGAGAACAAGATCATATTCGACTATGCCCTGGCAAAGTTTTATGGCGACAGGTATTCCAAGGACATCATCACGCTGCGTTCCGATCTGACCGTCATGGAGAGGGCTTTGCAAGCGCTTGTCCTCAGTCAATATCGTTTGAAGGTATTTCAGGATCATCGTCTTGGGATTAAGCCTGTTGTGCTTTTTAAGGCTGCGAAGATTGCTGACAGCAAGGACTTCATGGCTGAGTTTATTGAAACGGTGAAAAAGCTGACCGGCGCACAGCTGCGCAGTCTTTCTACTGCCGTCAATAATGAGGTTATGCACAAAGCCTTTGCTTACTTTGCTAACAACGGTATCTCTTTTGATACGCTTGCTGCGGAGCTTCGTGATGACTTTTCCGAGGAGCATTGCGTTTCCGTAAATGATGATAAGGATGCCACGCAGAAGCAGATTCTTTTGAATTCTCTTGAAGATGCGGACAATCCTTACCGTGCAATCTTTGAAGTCAAGAAGTTGGACGAAGGCTGGGATGTCCTGAACCTGTTTGACATCGTCCGACTTTATGAAACGAGACAGTCCAGCGGCAAAAAAATAGCTCCCGCCACTATAGCGGAAGCACAGCTAATTGGGCGTGGAGCAAGATACTGTCCGTTTCAGCTTGATGATGAGCAGCCGAAGTTTCAAAGAAAATATGACGAGGACGTAACCTGTGAACTGCGTGTCTGCGAGACGCTCTATTACCATTGCCAGAATGACCATCGCTATGTGACGGAACTGCGTAATGCCCTTCGTGAGATTGGTTTGGATACCGACAAGATCGTGCAGCGTGAGTATGTCCTTAAGGACGATTTTAAGGGCACTGATTTATACCAGCAAGGCTTGATCTTCTTGAATGATCGAGAGGTGAAAGACAGAAAAGATGTGCACGGTCTTACACCGACCGTCCGGGATGACATATACCGTTTCCAAGCTGCGACGGGAGCATCCGGCTTTGATTCTGTCATGGTGGAAACTTCGCAGGGAGTCGACCTTGTTATTGATTTAAAAACGGCTCACATGACCATCAAGGAAATCGCAGCCATCAATTATGCCATTGTTAACAAGGCTTTGATGAAATATCCGATTTTTAAGTTTAATACCCTGCGTTCCTATTTTCCGAATGTCTCATCCACGAGGCAGTTTATCACCGATGATGAGTATCTCGGTGCTGTCCGTATCGACATTCAGAGCAAGGATGAGCATCCGACTATGGAAACGCTCTATGCTGCAGTTTTCTATGTGCTTGGCAAAATCGCCGGTTCTATTTCCAGCATTGAAGAAACCTATAGAGGCACAAAGACATTCAGGGCGAGAAATATCAGAGATGTCTTTCGCAACAAGACTGTCAACTATACCGATCCTCATGATGGTGGAATTGGCATATCGCAGAACGATCCATCTGTGAAGAGCGACTGGAAAATCGACCTCTCGACTGAGGACTGGTTTGTCTATACCGATAACTACGGAACATCGGAAGAGAAGGCATTTGTTGCTTACTTCCGAGGGTATGTTGCTCAGTTACGAAAAATGTATAATCGTATCTACCTTATCAGAAACGAGCGGGAATTCCACATTTATTCGTTCGAGGATGGTGAGCGTTTTGAGCCGGACTACGTTCTCTTTCTGCAGAGGGATAAGACGGACGGCTTTGAGCAACTCCAGATTTTTATCGAGCCGAAAGGTACGCAGCTTCTCGAAAAGGATGCATGGAAAGAAAAATTCCTGCTCCAGTTAAGGACGGAGGCTGTGCCAGCCACCATCTTTGTGGACGACAACGACTACAAGATTTGGGGACTCCACTTCTTCAATCAGGATAACCGCATGAAAGAATTTGACTCGGAGTTTGCGGCTTTGATTGGGAAGTAACGGGAGAAGGAGGAAATACCATGCCAAGGAGTAAAACTTTAAAACTATTTTTGATGGATGGAGAGCCGAGCGGAAGGATTAAATGCTCCTTGGCCAACTGGACCGGGATTGCATATAAGATTCCTCGCACCGCTTTGGACAAGTGCAAGGATTTGGATATTCTCAAACAGAGCGGCGTGTATTTCCTGTTCGGTACTGATAAGGCGGATAATGCGGTGGTGTACATAGGCCAGGCCGGGGTTCGTAAAAATGGCAAGGGGCTTCTCTTGCGTGTGCAGGAGGCACATAACTCCATTGATTATTGGACCGAGGCGGTCATGTTCACTACGACGAACAACTCCTTCGGTCCGACAGAGATAAGCTATCTTGAAAATCGCTTCTGCAATATGGCGATTGAAGCCGGACGTTATGTTGTTAAAAATGGAAATGATCCAAATCCTGGGAATATAACCGAGGAGACAGAGAGCGAACTTGAAGAGTTTATCGACTATGCGAAAATTGTGATGGGCACTCTTGGGCATAAGGTGTTTGAGCCGTATGCGCCTTCTGCAGAATCCGCTGACACAGAACCAGTCCTATACATGGAATATGGAAAAGCCAAGGCATCCGGCAAAAGAACAAACGATGGATTTGTTGTGCTGAAAGGCAGCATAATCAATCCTACTATGACGAAGAGCTGCCCTGAAAGAGCCATAAAGGACCGTAAGAAATATGAGGACAAGATTGACAACGATGGGATCTTAACAGCTGATGTACTGTTTTCCAGTCCCTCATCAGCAGCTGGATTTGTTGGCGGTGCATCTTTGAGCGGAAATGCACTCTGGAAAGATGCTGAAGGAAAAACGCTGAAAGAGCTTCTTGAAGCAGATTGAACCTTTTAATTTTGCTCCACATTTTAATTATTCCAAAATCACTACACCGCAAGGCTGACACCCCACCATATTGCCGGGCGGTAGCAGGACAACTGAACACATAAAACAAGGGCTTCCAAAGTCGGCGCATGACCTCGGAAGCCCTTATTTCAGGCCTTTTTCGGCGGCATTTGCCCTGGAGAGGGCTTTTCTTTTTGTATCAAAATCAGTAGGAACATAGACCCAGCATAATGCATCTGCATCATGCTGGGTCTTTTTCATAAAGATAAAAAAGAGCGTAGCCAAATTTTTGACTGCGCTCTTTTTACTATAATTCAACGATCGCAAAACCCGCTTGTCCTAAGCGTTTATCTTGTTCGACTAGGTTTTGTCCCAGTAATAATTTACAATTTTGCGGTAAGATGATCTTAATGCTCCCATAGCCTAAGTTAAACAACGCAAACAGCCGTTTATCGCCTAAGCGCCGGCTAAAACTCAAATAAGAATATTGATTGCTACATTGGCCCCACTCAAATGAACCTTCACACAATACATTGTTATAACGAATCCGCATTGCTAATAAAGTTTTCAAGAAGCGTTGCATTTCAACACTTACTTGATCATCTTTCCACTCCATGCATGGCTGTAAGGCGGCTTCGGTCCCTGTTTTAAGTCCTTTTTCAGTACCATAGAGAATACTTGGTGATTCTGGTTGCATGAACATAAATGCCAAAACTGCACGCAACAATTGGACATTGCCCTCGCACTTGGCTAAGATCCGCTGTGTTTGTGGACTATCCGCTGCCAAAAGCGAAGCTGAAAGGGTACTTGGATCAGCCCGTAATTGATGCTCATTTAGCGCATAGGCTAATTCAGTCGGCGGAATATTCTTAGTGATAAAAGTTCCCTCAACTAGTTCACGCACGTCGATCGAATTATTTCCCGCAAAAACATCATCATGTTCAGCTTTTTTAGCGATCGTATTTCCTAAAAGATAGATATCTGCCTTAACTTGACGTAATGTTTCTAGTAGGTAACGTTTAAAGGCAGCTGGGATCTCATTAGAATCCGCAATGCTCCAGCCATCAATATCAAAGTTACGTGTCCAGTATGTCAAAATATTACCAAAATACGCTTGGACCTCAGGATTTTCCAGATCGACTTTTGGCATATGTGGATTGTTGTTCAGGGCTTCATAGGTCAAACGTTCAGAATAATCAGGCAATTCACTAGGTACGTAACGCACCGGAAATTCCTTGATCAAAAACCATTTAGCAAAACTCGACCGCGCCCCATATTTACGCACATCTTGCCATTGGAGCGAAAAATCACTTAGATGGTCGCACGTGATATCTAACATGACCTTCATCCCCCGTTGATGGATCGCTTCGATCAATTCTTTAAACTTCTCTTTGGTCCCAAAGGCTGGATCGATCTCATAGTAATCGATCGTATCAAATTTATGGTTAGAATAAGCATCAAAAACTGGACTTAAATATATCCCATTAAAACCCAACTCTTGGATGTGAGCTAACTTGTCGATGATCCCTTGCAAGTCACCACCAAAAAACTTCGCTTTATCAGCTTCCTGCCCCCATTCAAGTGTGTCTTTAAGATCTTTTTTTTGATCACCATTGGCAAAGCGATCAGGCATCAAGCGGTACCAGATCATCTTTTGTGTCCATTCTGGTGTTGTTGCAGTTTCATCCAAGACTAAGTACGGTGTCAAAAAACCCGTCATTTCTTGAACAGCTTTTGGAGTATAGAGTTGCATCAAATTGGCATCATATAAAAGCTCATTGCCTTCACGATCAAGTAAATGAAATGCATACTTTAACTTGCGGGTTACAGGGATCGGCAGTTTAACTTCCCAGACGTCATAGATCCCATTTTGCAGACGCTTATTCATTTCTTTAGTCGCATATTTCCAAGCATCTGTTTGACCTGAATCTTTGACCAGCATCTGTGGTGCTCCAAAAATCACCTGCACCCGCGTAATATCGCGATGCTTGGTCTTTAATTGTAACCGATAGTTTTGTTTATTCGCCATGTACGCCATCTCGCTTGCTGGGCGGTGATAAATAGCTGATCTTTCCATACAAACCTTCCTTTTGCCTAAAGTATTTAACTCTATTATAGCCCAGATAGCGCAAAAAAAGCAGTCAAGAAAAACTCAACTGCTTGAACTAAATCATTAAATTACTTGGTAAATTCACCATCAGCAATCTCATCTAAAACCGTCTTTGATGGGATAAAGAACAATTGGCCTGATAAAATCTTCGAGAACGACAACAAGAAATCATGCCCCTTGAGCATTGACAGTAACATCAATTTAGTCACTTGCCAATAACGCGAATAGCCCATAAAATACGTTCCCGTCTTACCAGAAGCCGGATCAGAATAAGGGACATTCATCCGGATGATCTTTTGTTCTTCACCATTGAGTTCAACTTTTGAGACAACATTGTGCGCATTTTTGAACTTTTCATCGTCATCAAGTTCAAGGTCATTGAACTTTTGACGTCCGATCGCCTTTTCTTGATCTTCAGTCTTGAGTTTGTTCCAAAAATCCATGTTATGCAACCACTTTTGCGCAAAAGCATAAGATCCATTGACAAATTCTGGATCTTCATCACCAACTAAAGCATATTGGGAAGCTAACTCCATCTCAGGTGCTTCTGTCCCATCGATAAAGCCTACGATCGCACGCCCCTCAAAGTAACGAAAGCCCTTCGTTTCATCAACAACATTAGTGATATCACGTAAAAAGAGCATAAATTGTGACATTGCTTCGTAAACAACGGCTTCATCGTTAGCCCGAATGTGGAAGAAAAGATCCCCTTTAGTTGCTGGCATCTCGTATTTATCTCCCCGCAAAGTCTGATATGAAACAAGTTCTTTTGGCTTCGGTGCATTAGGGAACAAATAATCCCAAGCATCACTACTAAATCCAAATGTTGCCCGTAAGCAACCTTCATTGTCTCGAATATGCAACGAGCGCAAGATAGCTTGGTAACGATCAGCAAAAGCAGTGACCACTTCTTGTTCATGCTTTTGATCTTGGCGCTTTAACTCAAGTACCGTGAATTGTACATGCTTGCCAGCATCTTTCCAAACATCTTGGGCTAATTTTGGTTCGACTGTCATTTTTTGACCCCCTTTTTGATTTTCGCCTTAATTTTAGTCCTTTATCCCAAATTCGACAAGTGATATTATTCAAAGATCACAAAGCCATTCTTTTCCAGTTTCCCGTCTGTCAAATTTTGTGCCAGGAGCGTTTTACCAGTTGGGGCTACCGCATACGGCTTTTCACCTAAATTAAAGATCGCACAGAGCTTAGTAGCCGCTTTTTGGCGCGTTAATTTTACAACTTGGGCTTCCTCATCTACTTGCCAAGCATAAGTTCCATAGCTGAGTACAGGTTGCTGGTCTTTACGCAATTTGATCAAAGCTTTCATAAAAGCGAGCATCTTTTGATCTTGCTTGTCTTTATCCCAGACCATGCAAGCTCGACACGCTGGATCATTGCCACCAGCCAGCCCAACTTCGGTCCCATAGTAAATACATGGCGACCCCATTTGCAAAAACATCATGGTCAAAGTCAAACGCGTTAGATCTTTATCACCTTGGCAAAGCGTCAACAATCGGGCTGTATCATGCGTATCCATCGAATTTAACATCACTTGATTTGTCGGCATGCGATAAAGCATCAGTTGTTCATTCAAACGCGAGACCATTTCACTGAGACTGATCTTTTTAGCCACTATTCCATCACTTAAAGTTTCTGTAAATGGATAATTCATCGCACCGTCAAATTCATGTTGGTTGACCCAACTTTGGGCATTGTGCCAAACTTCACCCAAAACATAAAAATCAGGCTTTAAGTAATGCGTCAGTGAATAGAAATGACGCCAAAAGTGATGATCGATCTCATTTGCCACATCTAACCGCCAAGCATCAATATTGAATTGTTTGATCCAATATGCGGCGATCTCATGCAGATAATTTTGCACTTCACGCGAAGCCGTATTTAACTTCGGCATGTGAGGCGTGTTAGCAAAGACTTCATAAGTTAGATCACGGGCAAATTCATCATTATCCGTCTTAGTATAGCTGACGGGAAACTCATTGATGTGAAACCACGAAGCAAAGCGCGACTCTTGCCCATGTTCGATCACATCTCGCCACTGCATCGAAAAATCGCCCAAATGATTAAAAACAGCATCCAACATGACCTTCATCCCACATTTATGCGCCTCATCGACTAAACGCTTAAAGGTCTTTTTGTCCCCAAAATGCGGATCGATCGTAAAGTAATCGATCGTGTCATATTTATGGTTGGAATGCGCCGTAAAGATCGGGCACAGATATAGGCCCGTGATCCCGAGCTCTTGTAAATAATCTAAGTGGTCGATGATCCCTTGAAGATCGCCCCCAAAAAAGTTTTCACGCGTAGGTTCTTCACTGCCCCAAGGTAATGTCTTGGCTGGATCATTTGTTAGATCACCATTGGCAAATCTTTCCGGAAATATCTGATACCAAACTGTTTCTTTGACCCATTCAGGTGGAGCGATCCGATCGATCTCATGCAAATACGGCATACGAAAACAGGTCAAGGCTAAAAGATTTTCCGCAGTCGCTGGGACAAATTTGCGGTCATCATAAAGCCACTGGTGGCCCTCTTTGTCAGTGAGCTTAAAGGCATATTGTAATCGGTGCAAAGGTAGTGTTACTTGCGCTAAAAAATAATCGTGTGTCTTAGTGATAAAGGCCCGATCCATCGTAACGGTCTCATACTCCCAAGCTCCAGCATCTTTTTCATTGACTTTAGTTCCATATGGATCACCATATAGCAATTCAACTTTAAAAACATCATCATGTTTGACTTTCAAACGGATCTCAAAAACTCCATTAGCCCCTAAATAAGCCATCTCACTATCAGGGCGGTGATAAACTGCTGCAATATCCATCGTTTTTCCTCACTTTTTATTTTTGTAAAATGAGCGATCCATATGGTGCTAATTTGGCTTGTGCTGCACTAACTTTAGCATTTTGGCTCAAGAGCACCTTAGTAAAGACACCACACGGATAACTCTTCTCATGTTCACTTAAATTACAGATGACCAACACCTGTTTGTGTTCATCTATTACTCGCCGATACACATACAACTCAGAGCTAGTATTTTCTAAAATAAAACGCCCTTCAATAAATACTGGTTTTTGCTTTAACTGTAAAATTTGGCGATAAAAATTCAATACACTATCAGGATCACTCATTTGTTCAGCGATACTGGCAACATTTTTTTCTTTAGACCATTTCCAGGGCTGAACTTTAGAAAAGCCAGCATAAACCGTCGTATCAAACGGTAACGGCAAGCGAGCTGCCATTTTATGAGCTTGACTAGCTTTACGCAATATCTCGCCATCACGCCAGCCTTTTTTCCTTGCTTGCTTAGCAAAATCAACGATCTGGGGATCTTCAAAATCGGCCACCGTGCCTAAAGTTTGCGAGCGCATGCCTAATTCTTCCCCATAGTAGATACAGGCTATGCCTCGCTGTAAGTACATCAACGTTGCCAACATTTTTGCACAAGCTTTAGATTCCTTTTTAGGCGCAAAACGACTCAAGATCCGTGGCATATCATGATTGCTCCAATACAAAGTTGGATAACTCACCCCTTCAAGTCGCTTTTGCCACTCGAGCATGTTGGATCTAAAGCCGAGAATATCTAACTTCACAGGCTGTCCGATCTGAGGCAGATCAGACTCGACTTGGCTTTTATCTTCAGCAAAGTAGCGGAAAGTCACGACCGTATCACAGCTCTCTTTTTTGGGTGTCGTGTAATCCACAGCAAGATCGATGTCGGCACTAGCGGCTTCACCTAAAATGAAGATATCGGGCTTTATCTGGTGCAATTGAGCGATAAATTCTTTTAAGTAAACTTGAACTTGCGGTAAGTTGGCATAAAACATCTCTGCGATCTGGGGCTCAGCTGACTTGGCTAACATATCCTGCTCAAAGTCTGCTTTGGCAATGTGGATAAAGGCATCCAATCTAAAACCATCGACGCCATGCTCGAGCCAAAACTTAGCGATCTTGAGCATTTCAACTTGGACTTTTGGTTCAGCCCAATTCAGATCAGGCATTTCCTTTGCAAACAGATGAAAATAGTAATTATTTGAGTCAAGAGGATCTTTTTGCCACACACTTCCGCCAAAAAAGGAGCCCCAATTATTTGGTGGACCACCATTTTTACCTTGATGCCACAAATAACAATTGCGAAATTCACTGTCTTTGTCCTTTAAAGCTGCTTGAAACCACGGATGTTGGTCAGAGGTATGATTCATTACAAAATCTAAAATAATGTCTAAGCCCAAGGCATGCGCTTTAGCCACTAATTCATCAAAATCTGCCATTGTGCCCAATTTTTCATCGATCTGATAATAATCAGCAACATCGTAACCGTTGTCAATTTGGGGTGAAACATAGATCGGATTGAGCCAGATCGTATTTATCCCTAGTTGCTTTAAATATTTGAGCTTAGCCGTGATCCCTTTTAGATCCCCGATCCCATCACCATTACTATCCTTAAAACTTTTGGGGTATATTTGATAGATAATGCGCTCTTTAGCACTTAATGTACTCACTTTTTTCCCACCTTTCTATAAAATCTCATACCTTAATCTTATAAAAGTATCGACTTTTTTGCAATCGTTTGCAAAAAATATTTTTGTATATCGATAACTTCCGTCTTAGAAAGCGGTTGCAAAAAGATAACTAATACCTTAAAATTAATCTGTAAATTTTTATAAAGAAAGTAGTGATATATATGACTACCTTAAGAGATGTGGCTAAAAAAGCGAACGTTTCCCAGATGACAGTCTCTCGCGTCTTCAATCATCCCGAAACAGTCTCCGATGAGCTAAAAGAGCTCGTCTTTTCTGCTGTAAAAGAACTCAATTACCATCCAAATGCAAGCGCTAAAGCTTTGAAAAATAAAAAGACTCAAGTCATCAAAGTCTTGATCTTAGAAAATATATCCAGTGCCGAACCATATTATATGCGGGTCCTGGCAGGAATCACAAAAAAACTCGATACTTTGCAATATTCCTTACAACTCTCATCTCAATTTGACCTAGATATCGACACTTGTGATGGTTTGATCGTCATGGGAGCTAAAAATACCGATCACCGCAAACTCGCTAAGCTCGACAAGCCACTTGTCTTATTTGGGGAAAATCCGTATTTTGATTTTGCTGATACCGACAACCAAAAAGACATCTATCAAGCTACTATTTACGCTGCCCATTGTGGCTATGAACATCTCTATTACATCGGTTTAGATCATCTTGAAACTTTTGCTAAAAAACGCCGCTCTGGGTATGAACAAGCCATCAGTCACTTAAATAAAAATTCCCAGATCTTTACTATTTCAGGCGCACACGACGGTGAACTTGATTTTTTAAAATGTTTGCCACTCAAAAAAAACAGTGCTTTTATCTGTGCTACAGACAAGATCGCGCTTGAAGTCAGCTCTATTTTAGAGACCAAGGGAGTATTACCTGATGATTTTGGTGTCATTGGTCATGATGGTATCCTACTAGATAAACTCTTTGATCATCACTTGACCACGATGGCCCAAAATTTTGAACTCATGGGAACTTATCTAGCTGAGATGCTTTTAGCCAAGATTTATACTAAACCACTTTTAAACAGTCGCCTTTTCCCCGCCGATCTACTAGTTCGTCAGACAACTAGACCACTGCGATAAAATGTTATCGTTAACATAAAGAAACCGCTTGCATAGATTATTTGCTACTGTCTATAATGGAGGCATAGTTAAGCAATTATTTAATTTTAAGGAGGTTTTTTCTGTGTTAAATAAAGTAAAAAAACTCGGCTTCTTGGCCTTAGCCGCGAGCAGTATCGGACTTATCCTAGCGGGGTGTTCCAATTCTAAAAAAGAGGCGGACAACAAAACGATCACTATCACCGTCGATAAAGGCTACAAAGATTATATCAATCGTGTGAAAGGCGATTTTGAAAAGAAGAACGGTGTCAAAGTCGAAGTCAAAACAAAAGATGCCTTGACCGCACTGGATAACTTAAAACTCGATGGTCCAGCAGGTAAAGCCGCCGATGTTTTAATGGCACCATACGATCGTGTCGGTGTTTTAGGTAAACAAGGTCAATTAGCTACCGTTAAACTTCCAACTGACGGGCGCTACAGTGATGCCGATAAGAAAAATGTCACTTTAAATCAAAAACAATACGGCGAACCTGTGACGATCGAAACACTGGTCTTATTTTACAATAAAGACTTGATCGATCATGCACCAACGACCTTCCAAGAATTAGAAGAACTATCTAAAGATCCTAAATATGCCTATGAAAACGACAAGAGCAAAAACGTCGCTTTCTTGACACAATGGACTAACTTCTACAACGCTTATGGTCTGATCAAAGGCTACGGTGGTTACATCTTTGGAGATAATGGGACCGATCCTAAAAATATCGGTCTAAATAATAAAGGTGCTGTAGAGGGGATCACTTATATGACCAACTGGTTCAAAAATACTTGGCCAAAAGGAATGCAAGCAAAAACTTCAAACCAAAATTTTATCACTGATCAATTCACTAAAGGTAAGACAGCCGTGATCATCGATGGTCCTTGGCAAGCAGCAGCTTATAAGAAAGCTGGCGTCAATTACGGTGTGGCTAAACTCCCTACTTTAGCCAATGGTGAAAAATATCAAGCCTTTGGTGGTGGTAAAGCTTGGGTCATCTCACAATACTCTAAGAACAAAGGTATGGCACAAAAATTCATTGATTACTTGACCACTGATAAGAACATGCAAAAGTTCTACGACATGACCCAAGAAGTTCCTGCTAACGAAAAAACACGGACCGCTGTCGCTAAAACAGATAACGAACTCACTTCAGCCGTGATCGAGCAATACAAAGACGCTTCACCAATGCCAAACATCCCTGAAATGACGGAAGTTTGGACTGGTGCTGAAAATATGGTCATCAATGCCGCTAGTGGCAAAGATACACCAAAACAAGCAGCTGATAAAGCTACAAAACAGATCCAACAAGCTATCAAGCAAAAATACAAAGAATAATTGGTGATGTCAAAAGGGCTTTAGCAAAACTAAGGCCCTTTTTTCATAAAGAAATGGAGTGAACTTTCGTGAAAAAACAAGAGTATGATAAAAAGATCATTCTCTATGCTCTTATTCCCGGTTTGGGACAGTTCAAGAATGGTCAAAAAGAAAAAGGGGCGATCTTCTTAACGATCTTTGGTCTCTTTTGCCTCGAATCAGCCTTCTTTGGAATCAATGCCTTACAAGAATTGATCACTTTAGGAAGCGAACCTGGCATAGATAATTCCATGTTTTTGATGGTCCGTGGTACTTTGCAACTTCTAATTACTTTGATCTTTGTCGGTTTTTATGTTTCCCAAATTCGCGATGCGATCAAGGTCAACAAAAATAAAACTATAGGTCTTCCAATCGCTACTGGCTTTACTGGTATCAAAGGATCGCTTGCGACCCATGGTTTTCCCTATCTATTGACGTTTCCGGCCTATATTTTGATGATCTTTACGATCGTGTTGCCTGTCTTAGTTACTCTCTTTATGGCATTCACTAACTATGACTTCAACCATATCCCTCCAGCCGCTTTGATCGACTGGATCGGGATCCAAAATTTCAAAGATATGTTCTTTTTGAGCTCCTATCGCTCAACTTTTATGGCTGTCTTTAGTTGGACGTTGATCTGGACATTAATCGCTTCAACACTTCAGATAATCTTAGGCGTCTTTACCGCGACAGTCGCACATCAAGATTGGATAAAAGGTAAAAGGATCTTTGGGATCATCTTCTTATTACCTTGGGCTGTACCTTCTTTTGTGACGATCATGAGTTTTTCTAATATCTTCAACGATTCAGCTGGTGCGATCAATGTTCAGATCATCCCATTGCTCAACAAATTGCTGCCTTTTGTTGATCTTTCAGCGATCAACTGGATGACCGATCCATTTTGGACTAAAGTCGCTTTGATCATGATCCAAGGTTGGCTGGGTTTTCCTTATATCTATGTCCTTGTCACCGGGATCTTACAATCGATCTCAGATGATCTCTATGAAGCTGCGACGATCGACGGTGCTTCTCCGCTCCAAAAGTTCAATAACATCACTTTGCCAGCGATCCTAAGCGTTGCAGCCCCAACTTTTGTGACTCAATATACTTTTAACTTCAATAATTTCTCGATCATCTACTTATTCAACGAAGGTGGGCCGGGTGATGTTGGTGGTGGTGCTGGCAATACCGATATCTTGATCAGTTGGATCTACAAACTAACGACCAACACAACGCCTCAATACGGTTTAGCTTCAGCTGTGACTTTGCTCATTTCAGCGATCGTCATCGCTGTATCGTTACTCGTCTTTAAAAAGACTAATGCGTTTAAAATGGACTGATCTGATATCTAGCGAAACGATAAAAGTGGAATGGATATCTAATTTTGATACGATAAATCATAGAAAGGAAATGCTATATACTCTCGCCAAATTCCACGTATATATAGCAATAATAACAATATGACAACTAAGATCAAAAATAGTGGCTCGATCAAACGTGGGCGCTTTTTCAAAAAATTTTTTACCTACTTTTACATGGTAACTCTCAGTGTCGTTATCTTATATCCATTACTTATCACCTGCTTGACTGCCTTTAAGGACAGCGAAGTCCAAGCTTTCACTTTAAACTTCACAGGTCCTTGGACACTAAATAACTTTTCAGAACTATTTAGTGCTACCTTATACGGTCGTTGGTATCTAAACACCTTAGTCATCTCGTTTTTTACGATGGTGATCCAAGTAGCCGTTGTGACTTTAGCTGGATATACTTACAGTCGTTACAACTTTGCTGGTAAAAAATGGTCTTTGACTTTCTTTTTAGTAGTACAAATGGTCCCGACGATGGCAGCTTTGACCGCCTTTTATGTTCTAGGGATGCTCATCAACGGTCTTGATCACTACTGGTATTTAACTTTGATATATATTGGTGGTGGGATCCCAATGAATACTTGGCTGATGAAAGGCTACTTTGACACTGTTCCATATGATTTTGATGAATCAGCTAAATTAGACGGCGCAGGTAACTTCACCATTTTTTGGAAGATCGTGATGCCTTTAGTCAAGCCGATGATCGCTGTGCAAGCGTTATGGGCTTTCATGGGACCTTTTGGTGATTTCATGACTGCCAAGTACTTACTACGCGAAGATGCCAACTTGACTGTTGCCGTAGGATTACAACAGTTCATCCAAGATCCAAAAGATCAACAGGTCGCACTCTTTGCCGCTGGCGCGATCTTGATCGCAGTACCGATCTGTGCTCTGTTCTTTTATCTACAAAAATACTTTGTCACTGGCTTGACCGCTGGTGGTGCTAAGGGTTAAAACGAGGTATGGCCAATGCATGAATTATTTCCATTCAATTATTTTTATGCTCAACTAAGTCCAAAGAAGATGTTTGCTGGGCGCCATACGCTAACTTGGTCTCAAATGCTTTTAGTCTTGCTTTTCTTATTGTCTTTGAACCTACTAGCGATCCCCTTTTATTTTCAAAAGCAAACAACCGTTGAACTTAAAAACTATCTCCCTCAAGTAACAGAGCTCTTGCAAAATAAAAAGCTCCAACAAGTGGCACACCAAACTCCATTTAGAAATGGAAGTTATTCATTTACCAAAAAAGAGATCATCTTTGAAAAGCAAAATAAATTGATCGCTTTGGACGAAACGACAACTACAGCCAAAAAATATGCCGTAGCTATCATTTTACAACCACGCTCTTTTATTTTTCATGAAGGTAGTCAGACTTATCGTATCTTTTACCAAAGAAGTTTTCCGCCTAATAAAGGAGACATAGCTAACCAGCTAACTAAGAGTTGGTATCAACAAAATAAAGCCACGCTCACCTTCTCGATGATGGCGCTCGTCTTAACGATCATGTTGGTGACCGATCTGATTTTTATTTTAGGTGGAGCTTTCTTTTTATGGCTCACCCGTAATAGTCCCTTAACTGATATCACGACTTTTAAAGAGGCTACTAACTTGATGTTAAACATTCTGGGACCAGCAAGTTTGCTTTCCGCTTTTTTGGGATTTATCTCATTTGACATCGCTAATCTTATGCTACTGCAGACCTTTGTATTAGCCTTGTCATTTATCCTCGTTTACGCCCAGACACACTTTAAAGAGCAATAAAAAAGAGGCACCAGACCTGCGCTAAAGGTTTGGTGCCTCTAATATTATTGATCAAACATACTTGCATACTGTTCCATCCTTCTGTATTTGTGAGATCAATAGTCCTTCTTTACATTCAGCTAGTTTCATATATATGTGACCAGTTTTATCATAAAAAGAAGAATTACCACAAGAAAGCCAATTACCAGTCTTATCAGCGTAATTTACGACAGCTGATAAAATATCATACTTACAACTTATTTGACTAAAATTGTGTTCCATTTCCTTTTTCCCTTCCCCTCTGCTATATAAGGAACTCCCTATAAACATATCTATTCCTCTATCTTTTAAAGCCGTTATATGCTCTGAGTGGGCAGAATCAAAACAGATCCCTATGCCTATACGGAATCCCTTAATGGTGATCAACTTTGCTACCGTCCCTGGCGTAAAGAACTCACTCTCCATACCATATAAATAATTTTTTGAAATTATCTCTTCTATATTCCCTTCACAGTTAATATACAGAGCAGAAATATAAACTCTATTTTGAATCCTAAGAGGCAACCCTATTAAAAAAGAAATGTCATTTCTTTTAGCCATTTGACAAAGAGATAAAATGCGTTCGTCATTAATTTCCAAAATATTATTTTTTTCCATAATGTAAGGCAAATCATATCCTGTTAAAAATAGCTCTGGAAAGACCAAGAAATCAACTTTTTTCTGGGATGCTTTTTTTACTATTTCTTCAATTTTTGACATTGTTCTATTTATATGGTTTAAATCATTATCAAATTGGGCTAAAGCTATTTTTATTATTTAGTTGCACATATCAATCTTCCTCTGCTCTATAATATTTTTAAATATTTCAGGATTTGTTAAATTATAGTAATATCCACCTGTTTAACACTTTCTAGTATGGTTGAAAACTCTATACTAGTTTTTAGTAAAAAACACTTCCCACATTTCTATAGGAAGTGTTTTACGGGTCATCCATATCAGTTGACAGACGCTCAGATAAAATAGCTCCGAACGCATTTAGCTCATCTAGGCTTAACCGCGATAATTGATAAATTTATCACCAGCTAAGTTCTTGTAGTAGGCACTCATCGTTGTTTGGTAGTATGGGTAGACCCAGATAGCTGCGATCCCAAAGCTTACTAAAACGAGCAATCACCAACCGATAAAGCTCAATTGCAAGACAAACATCTCGAACTTGTGACCATTCATCAATTCACGACTGAGTGTGATATAGTCGAGATAGTTCAAGCTGTTATTATCATTATCTTCATTTACATCTTTGTAGATGTAATATGTTTGAGAATATGAGTAAGTTTTGATCAACCCTGGAATTACAAAGAGTAAAGACCAGAAGAACGTAAAGATCGCTTGTAAAATATATAAGACTAAGACTGGTACAAAATATTTACGTGAAAAGATCGAAAATATCCCACGAACTGGACTAAAGTCATTGTTCTTAGTCCGCAACCAATCAAGTGTCGTATATGCGATACCGGTCGTGATCAAAGTCCCGATCAAGCCACTGATAAATGATCTCCCGCTGTTACTAGCACTACTATTTACAGTTTCATTAATAGTAGTTTCGCCTCCAGAAAAGACACCATTGTTGATCAAAAATACGATCAACGCAACTAAAAACGCAACGATAACTCCTATAAAAACGGTCCCTAAGATCGGAATAATATTTAACAAAATAGCTCTTCCCCAGTTACCAGCAAGCAACTCACGCGCCTCAGCTTTAAGTTCGCCTCTAGTTTTCATTAAAAAAAACCTCCTATGAAGTGAACCCCCTAAGTTGGACAAAGGAATCTAACTTAGGGGGTTTTACTAT
>ERZ778516.61-NODE-61-length-89298-cov-17.118060_pt1 | contig 89298 bp, 68 predicted proteins | sample MGYA00510342_ERZ778516 | MGnify/ENA primary metagenome ERZ778516 (study PRJEB29527, sample SAMN07138961) | mouse gut metagenome | material: feces | host: mouse | place: China:Nanjing | collected 2016-01-25 ...
TCCAGTAAGGCCCCTTGAAGACGACGAGGTAGATAGGGCAGGAGTGTAAGCACTGTAAAGTGTTCAGCTGGCTGTCACTAATAGGCCGAGGGCTTGACCAATGTAAATAATTTTGATTGTTTTATTAAGTATATAATAGATGTTTATAGACAGTATACAGTTTTGAGAGTATCAGTTTGGTTAATAATACTTTACAAGATACTTTTAAATGGCCCAGTGGCTCAGTTGGTTAGAGCGCCGCCCTGTCACGGCGGAGGTCACGGGTTCGAGTCCCGTTTGGGTCGTTTGAATGGGATCTTAGCTCAGCTGGGAGAGCATCTGCCTTACAAGCAGAGGGTCACAGGTTCGAGCCCTGTAGGTCCCATTTGGTTTTAAATATGTATGATAGTAATTAATGTGCCGATGTGGCTCAATTGGCAGAGCAGCTGATTTGTAATCAGCAGGTTATCGGTTCGAGTCCGATCATCGGCTTATGGATGGATTCCCGAGTGGTCAAAGGGGGCAGACTGTAAATCTGTTGCTTAGGCTTCGAAGGTTCAAATCCTTCTCCATCCATTTAACTTAAGATAAAAGAATAAAATATATTCTAAATATAGTTAAAACTGCATATAGTTTTATAGTTATTATCTGACGCGGGGTGGAGCAGCTAGGAAGCTCGTCGGGCTCATAACCCGAAGGTCATAGGTTCAAATCCTGTCCCCGCTACTTTTAGATATTATATTAATATCTAATGCCCAGATAGCTCAGTTGGTAGAGCAGAGGACTGAAAATCCTCGTGTCGCTGGTTCGATTCCGGCTCTGGGCATTGTGTTTGCCAGAAGGTGAACATGATGGGATACTAGCTCAGTTGGTAGAGCACTTGACTTTTAATCAAGTTGTCGGGGGTTCGACTCCCCCGTGTCTCATTAGAATCCAGTAAATACTTATATTTACTGGATTTTTTTTTTATAAAATAATAGCAAAATATTTTAGGTAGTGGGATTAGTTCTAGCATATTAAAATTACATATATTTAGATTAAGGAGGAAGGATTAATTGACAAATCTTAGAATGGGAACTATTGAATCAAAGTTTGCAGAGATTATATGGAACAATGAACCAATACCATCACCTGAACTTGTAAAATTGACAGCTATTAGTTTAGACTGGAAGAAATCAACTACCTATACAGTGCTTAAAAAGTTATGTTTAAAAGGAATATTCCAGAATGAAAAAGGTACAGTAAAGTCTGTTATGAGTAAAGACGATTATTATAGTATGCTTATAGAAGAAATTCTGGATGAAGGATTTAATAATTCATTATCAGAGTTTATACAAGTGTTTATAAAAAGGAAGAATTTTTCTGATAACGAAATAGACGAAATTATAGAAGTAATTACAAAAAAATAAATTAATTTTTTGTGTAATTATTTTTTAAATTATAAAAAATACATAATTTATAGGGAGGGAAATTATGTGAAAAATAATGAATTAGATAATATTGATAAAAAAATTATTACAATGCTTCAGGAAAATGCAAGAGTATCTTTAAAAGAAATTGCAGAGAAGGTTTTTTTATCATCCCCTGCTGTTTCAGTAAGGATAGAAAACCTAGTAGATAATGGGTATATACAAGGATTTCATGCATATGTAGACCCTGTAAAACTTGGTTATCATATTAAAGCTTTTATTAACCTTGAAGTTTCACCTGTTGATAAAAAGGAGTTTTACCCATATATAAGAGAATGTAAAAATGTAGTTGAGTGTAATTGTGTTACAGGAGATTATTCAATGCTTTTAGAAGTATTGTTTCCAAGTACTGATGAACTTGACCAGTTTATAGGGGAATTACAAAGATATGGGCGTACAAAGACTCTTATAGTATTTTCTACTTGTGTAGAGCATAGGGAAATTCCATTTTAAACATAAGTAATACATTTGAATAGGACAAACTATAAAATTTATTTTTGTAGTTTGTCCTTTTTAGGTATTGACAATTAATTGTTTATAGTGTATATATAACATATGAACAGTTGATATATTTAATTTTATAAATTTGATACAGTATACTGGATTATAAAGGCAGGTGAAAAAATGAGGATAATGCAAAATTCAGGAGTGCCTATATACCAGCAAATAGCTGGACAGTTCAAGGAAGATATCTTGGCAGGAAAGTTTAAACAGGGAGAATTTCTTCCATCAATCAGAGGATTGGCAAAGGACTTAAGAATTAGTGTTATTACAACTATGAAAGCATATGAAGAGCTTGAAAAAAATGGGCTTGTAACAGCAGTACAGGGTAAAGGTTATTATGTGAATGCACAAGATACTGAAATGTTAAAGGAGCAGCATATGAGAAAGATGGAAGAATATTTATTAAATGCTATATCTGCAGCAAAGATAGCTAATGTTTCAAACAGTGAACTTGTAGATATCTTAAAGATTTTGTTAGAAACGGAAGAAAGTGAAGAATAAAAAGATAAAGAGCTTTTTACAATAAAAGATACATGGAGGAGAATTATGTATAAAAACAATGTTATAACTATTAATAATTTATCTAAAAAATTCAAGACTTTTGAGCTTGATATTCCATCACTGGATTTACCAAAAGGATTTGCTACTGCACTTATTGGTGAAAATGGTGCAGGTAAAAGTACATTGATAAATATACTTGCAGGAATAAGGCTTGATTTTAAGGGTAAAGTGATTTATTTTGATGGAGAAAAAGATGAAAGTATAATACGTGAGAATATAGGTTATACAGGACCTGGTAATTATTTTATGCCTCATTGGACGATATCACAAGTATCAGATGCAAGTGGACTTTTGTTTAATAATTTCCACAAAGATAAGTTTTATGAGCTTTGTGACATGTTAGGTATTGATGTAAATGGAATAAATAAGAAAAACAAAGGATTTAATAAATTATCAGATGGTATGAAGATGAAAGTTATCCTTGCCAATGTATTTGCAAGGGATACTAAAATGCTTCTGCTTGATGAACCAGCATCACCACTTGACCCACTTATGAGAGATAAGCTTTGCCAGATGCTTAGGGAATATTTAGAAGAGGGAAATGGGGAAAAAAGTGTATTATTTTCAACACATAATATTTCAGATATGGAAAATGTTACAGATTATGCAATTATAATGGAAAAAGGAAAAGTTGTTGAACAAGGATTTGTTGAAGACTTAAAAGAAAAATATATTTTAATTAAAGGTGATAATGAAGATGCGGATAAAGCAAAAGATATATTATTTAGTTTCCAGAAAAATAATTATGGTTTTGAAGGATTATGCCTCTCAGATAATATTGATAAACTTGCAGGATTAAATATTTCAAAAGAGATACCTGAGCTTTCTCAGATAAGTATTGCTGTTATGAAAAAGTATTCACAGCTTAAATAAAAAATCCAAAATTGGATAAAACTTATTTTTAAGGAAAGAGGTAATTATGAAAAAATATGTAAAAAGTTATCATATGTTTTTTCCAAATAGAATATTTGGTATATTATTATATCTTGTATATCCTGTATTAATAGTAGGAAGTTTGTTTATAGAAAGACTCTTTTTTGATAATTATGTAATTTTAATAACTACAACTGTATTTGTATTTATTATAGAATGTATGGCAGATTTATTTATATTTGCAGGATATGCTAGAAAAGAAAGCAGCAGGCATGAATATTTAAAAACATCAGTAAAGTATATACAAATATTTAAGAGAGCTTTTATGTTTGATATAGTAAGAAGATTGTTAAGTATATTAATAATAATGTCTGTGACATCAGCAATTTTAAGAATACCAATTAATATAGCTGTATTTATAACGGTTTCATTAATTCTTTTTATAATTGTATCACTTTGCATCCTGAGGTTTTTTGATTATTTTGTATTTTATTATATAATAACTATCATTATGATGCTGGTATATGGATTTTTTATTATAATAATGTGTAAAAAAAATATTTATATAATATCAGGAATAATGATAGCCACAAGTATATTGGCAATATTAATACATATAAAAATTTTGTTTAAGGTTATAAAGGAGGGATACCATGATTAATAGTATTAAAAATAATATAAAACTTCTTAAGTATGGATACCAGTTTAAATTAAATGTAATTTCTTCAGTAATTTTTATATTACTTGGAACATTTTTAATTTCATATGGGAATAATGTTTATAAAAGCCCATCTATGTATATGATATTTTTCTGTAGTTTTATATTTATTGTGCAGCTTGCATATACGCTTACAGTTTCCGGTATTGTAAAGTCTTCTCCAAAATACAGGCAGTTTTATTTGGGAATTCCGAGACTTGTAAATATTACAGGTTTTTTAATAACATTTTTATTGTTATTAATAATAAAATTTATAAAGGCAGATACTATAGCAGATTTTATGCAGTATTCAGGAAATGAAGTGGCCTCAGCAGGAATAATGTATATGATTATATTTATATATATTGCACTTGCTTATAAGTTTTTTGTTGTATCTGTAATTATATTCTGTGGAAGCTGTTTTGGTATAAATATATTATTTAATTATATTACGGAAATCTATAATTTTACATTAGTACAAGGTATAGGAATAGCGGTTTTATTTGTTATTATTGGTCTGGTTTTATTTGAGATTTTAGAAAGAGTTACATATAAAATGCAGATGTCAAAGTTTGCACAGTCAGCATTTCTTAGAAGATATATGTAATATGAAAACAAAAAACAGCAGGCTATAAATGTATATAATTTCCATAAAATCCTTTGTTACTATTTAAAAAAATAAGGACATGATATATAATACATATAATAAAATTATTAAAAAAAAGAGTGTAATAAAGGAGAAATGTTTATGGCAAAGGATTTTTTAGAAGAATTTATACCTGACTTGGATGAATTTAGGGAAAAGACTATGGCTTTTCATAATAAAGAAATTACAGTACCAGAATATAAAGGATTTTCAGGTGGTTATGGAAGTTATGCGCAGCGTGGTGGTGAAAAACATATGTTAAGGCTGCGTCTTGCAGGTGGGCAGGTTACAAAAGATAAGTTAAAGTTTATAGTAGATTTATGTGAGAAATATAATGTTGATTTGATTAAACTGACAACATGCCAGTCATTACAGCTCCATAATCTTGAAGCAGAAGATTTATGTGGGATGATAGAGAGTGTATGGCGGGCAGGAATGGTATCACGTGGAGGTGGAGGAGACTTTCCACGTAATGTAATGGCTTCATCACTTTCAGGTGTACAGGCTGGTGAGAATTTTGATGTTCTTCCTTATGCTAAAGAAATGGCAGATTATCTTATGAACTTTATTAAATCAGTAAAATTTCCAAGAAAACTAAAAGTGTGTTTCTCTAACTCTGAAATAAATGAAACACATGCAACTTTCAGGGATATGGGTTTTGTTTCACGTACTGATGGAAAGTTTGATGTATATATTGCAGGAGGTCTGGGCAATAAACATAAACTTGGAGTAAAAGTGGCTGAAGCTGTGGAACCTTGCAAAGTTCTTTATTATGCAAAAGCGATGGTGGATACATTTGTAGAATATGGCAATTATACAAACAGGGCACAGTCAAGGACAAGATTTTTACAGGATACTCTTGGAACTGATGGGCTTAAGAAAGTATTTAATGAAAAACTTGATAAGGTTTTTGAAAGTGAAATGCTTGATATTAATGTAGAACCATATATTGTTAATAAAAAAGATGATGGTGTAAGAGTTTCTGGAAAGAGAATTACTGCACAAAAACAGACAGGACTGTATGCTGTATTTTACCAGCCTGTTGGTGGTAAAATTGCACCTTCAAAGTTAAGGGAAATTTATAATGTAATAAAGGATATGGAAGATGTAGAGATACGTATTACTCCAGAAGAAAGCTTATATATAATAAACTGTAATGGTTCTGAAGCTGAAAAGGTTCTGGAAGCAACACAGGATGGTGCTTCTAACCTTTTTGAAACATCAGTTGCATGTATTGGAAGCCAGATATGCCAAGTTGGAATTGGAAATTCACAGGAACTGTTAAATATGTGTATAGATGCGGTACGAAAGGAAAATTTTGCTGATGGTGTACTTCCTCAAATCCATATTTCTGGATGTCCTTCTTCGTGTGCAGCACAGCAGATTGCAGAAATAGGTTTTAGAGGAGCAATGAAACAATCACCAGACGGACCACAAAAAGCATTTGCAATTTATATAGGAGGATGTCCTTACCAGGGGAAAGAAAATCTTTCAGATTTTGGTAAATCAATAACAGTAGAAGCGATACCAAAATTCCTTGTAGAACTTGGAAAGACAGTTTCAGGACAGAATACTACTTATAATAAATGGATAGTTAATAACAGGCAGAAACTTGATGAACTTGTTGAAAAGTATGCAGAAATGTAGTTTAGAGGTTTTATTCCTATACAGGTAATAAGCAATTTGTTAATATTATCTTAGATAGAGTTAATGGTTTGATATAATGCAGACGTAAAAAAGGCGTGCGTAGCTATTGTTGCGCACGCCTGATTTAATAATGCCAGAATATTATTGTATTAACCCTTGACAGCAAGTGTTGCAGGAGGTTTGGAAAGTATCCTGTATACGGGCATAATACTTATTATTGTATGTACAATGTAGATTGATGCAAGGAGGATTAATACAGACCACCATGGAAATAACATATTAATTCCAAGTGAAGGTATGCTTCCTATAAATTTAATAACACCACTTGTAACTATAACTGCAGGAAGTGAAGTATACGAGGTAAGCAAGGTTATTTCAATTATATAAGATTTTAATATACTCTTTTTGGAAATACCAAGCAGGCTGTATACTGTAAGTTCTTCACTACGTGAAATGGCATTTGATTTAATTGTAAAGTAAACAATAATTATAGATATTGTAACAACAACTATAGTAATAAGACTGCTTGCTTTATTATCTACTTTATTTGCTTTCTGGTATGCTTTTATTTCTTCTTTATTTGGGATTGTAAGGTTAATTTTAAATACGCCCATACTTGCGTCTTTAATACCTTTTAATCCTTCTATTGCTGACCTGGAATTATCTGTATAAATCATACATGTTTTATATTCATAAATCATAATATCACGTATATTTAAACATCCACGGTCTGACAGTACGTAGTCTGTACCAATTCCGTCTGAAAATGTTCCAGCAATATTATATATATGTTTAGTATCATCACCAAATGTATATTCACTGTTTTTATTAAGTTTTAAAGAGTTATAAAGTCCTTCTCTTATAAGTATTTCATTATCAGCTAATTTTATATTACTATAGTTTTCGGAATCTTCAGCTTTAAGTTCATTAAGGCTTGCAATTTTATAACTTTTCTGTGGAAATTCAAGTAATATATTCTGGCTGCAGTAAAGCGAAGGTTCATGGTTATCACTGATACCCGTAACTGTTAATTTAAGTGAGTATTTTGAAGTTTTTAAAGTAGCTCCAATAAAATCTGCTGGTGTCTTATAATTTGATGATACTATACCTTTAGATGCTATAAGGTTTTTTATAACTTGTAAGTCAATTACTGCTTCATTACGTTTCTTAGGCATTGTTCCATAGATTAAACTGGTTTCTTTTAAATGTTCTGATGAAACATAGCAAATATTATTTATTGGCTGTCTTAAGGCTTCAATCTGTTTAAAACCATCGCCCATAATATATAATCTGCTGTCTGGTGAAAAAAATGTACTTCCATAAATATTATTATCAAGATATTTCCATGCAAATTCCAATACTTGAAGCTGGTCTTTATGGTTAAATACAGAAATATTATTAAAGTCTGCTTTAACATAATGTGAATCTGTAGAAACAATTTTTTCTTTATTTATGGAAACCATATTTGTAAATTTAGCAGTAGTAATAGATAACATTATAGCAGCAGCAATTAATATTATTGTTATAAATACCTGCTTTTTTCCCATAAGATGTATATTGGACATAGCAATATGCCATACTTCATGGAATGGAAGTTTTGCATTTCCTTTGGATGGAAGTCTTGTTAAATCATATTGCAAATTTTCTACTTCATCCATTTCAAGTCCAGGACGTTCCGTATCTAAAATTTGAACTCCACTTTCTTCACCTTCAAAAATAATATCATACTCCATAATATTTTGGATATAGAGTTTGCCGTCTTTCCATACCATATTCATATTAATAGTTGGTGGTGCTTCATTGTTCTTATGGTAAATATTAAATTTAGAGTAACTATCTTCAATACTGTCTAGTTCAAATTCTTTCAGGTATATATTGGAGTCATCACTGCGTTCATATGAACTGGTTGTGTTTTTTTCATCCCGTATTATTTTTCCATCCCGTATTTCAATAATCCTGTCACCAAAGAAACGGGCAATTCTTTTTTCATGTGTAACAAGCAGTACAAGACATTCTTTAGATATTTTTTTAAGTATAGCCATTGTACGTAACGTGTTCTCTTCATCAAGATTCCCTGTAGGTTCGTCAGCAAGTATTATATCAGGTGCTTTTACAAGTGCACGTGCTATTGATACACGCTGCTGTTGTCCTCCTGAGAGCTTTGAGACAGGTTTGTTTTTATATTTGCCAATACCAAGCATATCAAGTATGTATTTTGTACGTTTATCTTTTTCTTTTTCAGATAAATTATAACGGTTAAGAGCAATTTTTACATTATAGTTTACACTGTAGTCTTTTAACAAATAATAATTCTGGAAAATATATCCAAAGTGGTTATTGCGTACTGGTTCAATTAATTTTTGTTTATAACTTTTTAGTATAGTATCATTAATCTGCAGTGTTCCATCTGCAAAATCATCAAGCCCGCCTATGGTATTAAGTAAGGTAGTTTTACCAGAACCACTTTCACCAAGTATACATACAAGCCCTGTATTTTCAAATTCAAGGTTTATATTATTTAATACATGCTGTTCATTTTTCCTGCCTTTATTATAATACTTATTAAGATTATTTACTTTAATCATGCCTTAAGCCTCCCTTTTAAGATATGGTTAAACGCTTTGGCAGCTAATATTGATAATATAAGGTTGTACAGGACAAAATGCAAGTATGCACCAAATGTATAATACCACATAATCTCTGAAATTATTTCTATATTAAACATTCTTATAACCATCATGGTTATAATTGTGCTTGCCATAGCAAATATGCTGTATATACATGTTTCATTACAGCATGTCTTGTTTATTACATTAAACTTCATTCCAATAAATTTAAGTACAAAATAATCTTTTATACGTATTTTTAACAATGAGCGTAAAATTAACATTCCAGCAATAAGAAGTATAATTAAGCCAAGCGAACATATACATATTATTATTAATCTTTCTTTGACAAGGTTTTCAATATATTCTTCTGCACTTACCCTGTATGTACTTATAGCTTTATAACCTTTAGTATTAAGTTTGTTTAATACTTTATCGGTTTTGGCATAGCTTGATATATAAACGGAAACCTGGTTGCTTTTTATATTATAATATTTGTAATAAAATTCTTCACTTACTTCTAAGAACATCGGTGAGGATTTATTCATTCCATCTGATATTATATTTATTTCTTCACTTTTTATTTCATCTGAAAGTCCGCCATTATCATTATAGTTAAAGAACTGGAAAGTATTCTTGCCTGTGGATAAGTCCTTTGCATTAAAAGTATTATAAAAATTACTTGAAATACGCATATTATTGCCATCTAAATTATCGCTAATAACAGGAATTAAAGAAAGTTTTTTCTTAAAATCATTTAATGTATTATTGTAGTCAGTACAGATAAAAGATTTTCCAGGATAAATATACATGGAAAGCATATTACACAATTCTTTTGAAAAATAAACCTGGTTGGTTTCTTTTTTTAAAATACCTGATATCTTAATGTTTGTATAATAATATTCATCCACATTCCATACGTTATCCCATGTAAAGTAACATGGCTGTTCTGTACCAATAATACTTTTATCATCTGAGTAGACAACTATTTCATTTCTTGATTGTGGCAGTTTTCCTTCTGCAAGGTCTTTTTCTGAAATATTGTCATCTGACATTACAAAACGGTCCATATTTAAAAATGAAACAGCTTTTCCACCATCTGACTCTGCCTGTCCAAAACCAGATATACCTTTTTGTCCATAAATATATTTATAATCTGTACCTCTGTCAAGATAAAAGTTAATATCATTAGAATAACTGCATGAATCAGCTGTTCTAACATATGGTATTTTTCTTATTGTTTCAAGGTCATTTTCTGTTATACTGCTGTCATCTGTATGTGCTGCTATAATTCTCACAGGGTCTTTACGGTAAAATGCACTTTGTGAATATTCTTTTGTGAATATATCATCACTTTGGAGATGCAGTTCACCAATTAGAAGAAACGATACTATACTGATTATAAATAGAAATGAAGTAAACATAACAGCCATACCTTGTCTCCATTTTATTCACCTATATAACTTTATATAATAAATAATCCTGGGTTTAATGTTTCTTTAAAAAATCCAGTACCATTTCCCGTGCTTTTTTCCCTCCTTGTGAAGAAAATCCATGTCCTTCATTTTTAAGAACTACAAGTTCTGCGTTATTATATGTTTTTTGTGCTTCAATCATTGCATTGTATGGTACAATATTATCTTTGTCACCATAAATAATAAGTACATCATTTGGATATGAGCCAATATTATCAAATGTATAAAAATCATGTATTGATAAGAAAAATTCTTTTCCAAGTTTTAATCCCCAGAAATCAGTTACTTCAGGAATTTTATCTATTGTTGGGTAGTTACGTCTCCAGTCATCTGGTATATTTAGTGCAGGGAAATATAATATTACACTTTTTACTTTGTCCATAAGTTCTTCTGCTGCAAGTGTTGTAACAAATCCACCCTGGCTTCCTCCAAACAGGAACATCTGGTCTGGGTCAACATTATTAAGAGCCTGTATATAGTTAAATACTGCCAGCAAGTCTTCTTTTTCTGTAAATATAGTCATATCTGTTGATTTACCGCTGCTTTTTGACCTTGAAGAACCACCACAGAAATCATATGCATATGCTACATATCCATTCTGCGCAAAGTAAGTACATTCCTGTACAAAATCTGAATTTGTTCCATTATATCCATGGCTTAGTATTACAGCAGGATATTTTCCTTCTTTTTCTGGATAATAAATCTTACCATATATTTCTTTATTATTTTCTTTAATTATAAGTTCTTTAATTATAATTTTTTCTGTGTCTGCTGTATCTTTTTCTGTTGTATCTGTGACAGGTTTATTATCTTTTTTTATTACTTTTAATTTACATATGTATCTTTTTGAACCAGATTTTGCAATTATTTTGCAATTACCAGCTTTTTTTGCAGTTACTTTCCCTTTATTAGTAACTGTTGCTATTTTTTTATCAGAACTTGACCATTTTATAGTTTTTTTGCTTCCAGTTACTTTAAGAGTTGCTGCTTCACCTTCCTCTAATGTTAATGATGTTTTGTTTAATTTTGTTTTTGCTGAGGTATGTATTGTTGTTGTAATAAATAATGCTCCCAAAGCAATTAAACAGATTTTTTTTAGATTTTTATGCATATAGTTACTCCTCCTTTTACTAATTAGTATACTAATTAGTATACTATGATATCACTCTGTTTTTATATTGTCAAGCTTGCATGTATATAGTTAAATAGTAATAAAATGTTTTATATTATCCGCATGTTTTCTTCAATTCTTCCAAGCATATCCAGCATAATATTTCTTTCACTTTGAGTAAAACCTTCAAAACCTTTATTTTCTAATGATTCAATAACATCTTCCAGCTGGTCTGCTTTTTCTTTTCCTTCTTTGGTAAGGTGTATTTTATATGCACGTTTTTTTCCTGAAACATAACACTGTTCTTTACATATGTAATTTTGTTTTTCCATTTTGGATAGCATAACAGTTAAAGTAGATGGGCGTATATTACATATACCAGCTAATTCTTTTTGGACTATTCCATCTGTACGCCTTAGGATATAGAGGATTTTAGGCTGTGCTTCGGTAAGATTTAATTCTGCAAATGCTTTCCTGCTTGCGTCAGCGTGTGCAGATGAAGCTCCAAGTAATGCTAAAAATAATTTGTCATGTACCAATTTCTATTCAGTCCTCCTTTTAAATTAATATTGTTTATGTATGTTTTATCTTATATTGTATTTATTGTAACATGTTATGTATATTTTTTCTACTGGTACTTCTGGTTTAATACTAATATTACTACCTGAGAAGTATAGTTTTTTATTATAGACAATGTATAATAGTAAATGTTATATAGCAAATATAGTAAAATTTAACATGGGTAAACTTAAATCTTGTTATAAGATTAAAGGACAAGGGGGATAATAATGGAAGTTGTAGTTAAAACAGAAGATTTAGTAAAATATTATGGTACTGGTGGTAATCTGGTAAAAGCAGTAAATCATGTAGATTTAGAAATAGAACGTGGTAAATTTACTGTAATTATGGGACGTTCTGGTTCGGGCAAATCTACGTTGTTGCATTTGATTGGCGGACTTGATAAACCTGGTTCTGGAAATGTTTATATTGAAAATAAAAATATTTTTAAATACAACAGGGATGAACTTGCTAAATTCAGAAGAAGAAAAATTGGATTTATATTCCAGGATTATAATCTTATACCTTCACTTACTGTATGGGAGAATATTATTCTTCCATTAGGTCTTGAAAATATAATACCAGATAAAAAGAAGATTGAAAATTTACTGGATAAAACAGGTCTTTCTGATAAAAAAGATGCAATGCCAGAAACTTTATCAGGAGGACAGAAGCAGAGGTGTGCCATTGCGAGGGCTCTTGTGTCTGGTCCTGCTGTTATATTGGCTGACGAGCCAACAGGAAATCTGGATTCACAGACAGGAGCAGAAATTGTGGATTTGTTAAAACAAAGTGTAGAAGAATATAAGCAGACACTAATTATGATTACGCATGATGAAAGTATCTCCAGAATTGCAGATATGGTATATTTTATAGAAGATGGAAGGGTGGTAGAAAAAGTATGAATATGTTAAGGACATTGGCAAAACAAAATATGAAATATTACAGAAAGAGAAATATTTTAATTGGAGTTGCAGTATTTCTTACAGCTTTTCTTGTGTCTGCAATATTGTCTGCAGTTGTGGTATACCAACAAGGGCAGTATGCTGTTATTAATGCTTATTATCCTAACTGGCATGGACAATATAAAAATATTACAAAAGATACGGCAGGACAGCTTGCTTCAGATGCTGGTATAAAGAATTATGGAATATTTGCAGAAATGGCTTCTACAGAGATTTCTAAGAAAACAGAGATTTCATATAGATATGCTGATGAAAAAGCTTTGGATATGTTACGCCAGGAATTGTCTGAGGGAAAAATGCCAGAATCAGAGAATGAGATTGTTCTTGATACTGGTGCTGTAGAAAAACTTGGCAAATCTGTAGAACTTGGCAGTAAAGTTACTTTACAATACCAGGTGTACCGCAATGGTGTAAAAGATTATACACAGGAAAGGGAATTTACTGTAACAGGCTTTTTAAATAATATGGATTTTGAAGGAAAAGAAGTTTATATAGCCCTTATTTCTAAGGAATTACTAGAAAAGGAAATTCCTTCTGGACAGATTTTATACCATTTTCTGTTCCATATTCCTGATGAGTATCTTACATCTACAGATAATGCAGAGAATACAATTAAGAGTATTGCTAGTAAATATGGTATCCATGAGGATAATATAAGGATAAATAGATATAATCTGACAGCTAATTATGCAGACCCTGATATGTATATGATAATTTTTGTTATTATATGTGTTGTGGTACTGGCTGGAAGTGTTACAATTTATAGTATTTATTATATCAGGACTAATGAAAGGATACAGGAATATGGCAGGTTAAAAGCAGTTGGCATGACATCAAAAGAACTTAAGAAAGTTGTCTTATGGGAAGGGACAGGTATTGTAAAAAAAGCAGCACCATTAGGAATTGTAACAGGTATAGTTCTGGGAGTTACAGGTATTTTTATATTATATCTGGCAATATACCAGTTAGAAGAAATTATACAATATATTTCATTTCCTAAATTAATTGTTTATAATATAGGAATTATAGTCTTATCGTTTTTTATTACATATATCACAATGTATATTTCCTTAAGAAAATCTATAAGACTTGTAGGAAAAATAACAGAGATGGAGGCTGTACGTTACCATTCTACAGGAAATAGCAAGATAAATATTAAAAAGAAGAAAAGTGCCAATAAGATAAATATTTGCCACCTGGCACACAATACTTTTTGGAATAATAAGAAGCGCAGTATTGCAACTATTCTTGCCATGTCTGTAACAGGGCTTCTTACTATGGTAGTGGCTACGGTTCTTTCATGTACTGATTCAAGGCTTGAGGCAGATGATATGTGCCATGGACAGTATATGTTCAGGGAAAGGGTAGAATTTAATAATAAAGACCATCCAGAAAGGCAATGGCAGAATGTTGTGTCTAATAATCCGCTTACAGATGATTTATTACAAAAAATAAAGGCACTGGACGGAGTAGAAGAAGTTACTTATTTTAAAAGCATTTATACAAATATAGAGGAATTATCCTGGATGTATCAGATTATTGGAGTTCCAGAGGAGAATAAATCCTTTATTATGGATAATATTGTTGAAGGAAGTGTTACTTATGAAGAACTGGAGTCTGGAAGTAAAGTTGTTATAGACAAACGTGCTGCCAAATGGTATCTGGGAGGAATGGGGATTGGGGATAAAATCACCTATACTACAGAGATTAATGGAAAAACTATAAAAAAACAGGCAGAAGTAGCAGCTATAGGAAATTTTCCTATTATTTTGCCGGGATTTTATATGGCAAGTAAAAGTTTTGAAGATATTTGCCAGGAAAATTTAAAATCTGTATTCTCTGTTTGGGGAAAGGAGGATTATAATGCAGAACTTGAGAACAGGCTTAAAGAAATAGAAGATGAAGAACCGTTATTGTTATTATCAACATGGCAGGAACAGTATGAAATACATAAATCTAATATTTTAACTGTTACAATATTTTGCAGTATTCTTTTAGGAATATTAGGCTGTATATGTATAATGAACATGATTAATACAATGATTAGCAGTGTACAGAGGAGAAAAAAGGAAATTGGCATGTTGCAGGCTGTGGGAATGACAGATAAACAACTTTTTTTGATGTTGCAGTTAGAAGGAGCATATTATATCCTTGGGGCACTTTTTGTTACGATAGCTGGTGGTGCACTGTTGTCATACCCTGTATATAGACTGGCAGAAAAATATGGTATCCTGGGAGTACATAAATACCAGTTTCCTTTTGGTGCAGTATTTATTATATCTGCTGTACTGGTTGTTTTACAGATTATACTTGTAGTTTTTATGACACGTTCAGTTAAAAAGGAAACAATTATTGATAGAATAAGGTTTAGTGAATAAAACATATATATTTTATAAGTTACAGATATTTATATTTTTAGTATAGCATGATATAATACAATTATAATAATCCAAGGAGGGGTTTTATGTATATTTTATCAGTAATAGTAGTGATAGTATCAGTATTTTTACTTGCATCAGCAGGAGAAGTGGGTGTTTTTGGAATATTTCACTTTTTTGATATTGTGAGTATGTTAATAGTAATTATTATTTTTATATCTATGATGGTAGCATCAGGGCTTTTAAAAGATTTTAACAATGCTTTTAGATTAACTATTGGAAAGAAAAATGCTAAAAGTATTTTAGAATTAAAAAGAGCTAAAGAAGCTGTAAAGTTTGCTGGAAAACTTTTTATTATGTCAGGATTTCTTGGTACACTTATGGGAATTATTATGGTAGGATATAGCTGTTCAACTATAAAAAGTATAATGATTAATATGTCAGTAGCTTTACTTACAATGTTTTATGGTCTTGTATTATATATTCTTTTATTGCCTATACAATTAAGGATTGAAATTAAGATATCAGAATTTATGCAGATATAAATATCTTTGTTCCAGGTATTTGTGGTATGGGGGATGTTATGAAAAAATTTATAGCAGTATTGTTATATTTATTTTTGATGACCATATTTTTGGGATTTGATATAAGAAAACTTGTTGATTTCAAACAATTATTCCTAGTTGCCGCTGGTGCATGTATTTTATATCTTCCATCAATTGAAATTAAAAATATGAAAAAGCTGGATAAAAACCTTATAGGGCAGAATGCTTTATGTGCAAGTATAATACAAACATTTATGTTGTTTTTTGTTATGCTGGTTAATGCTTCTAGTATTGACAACAGGCTTTTTAATATAGCATTATCATGCAGGCCTTTGCTTTATGGATTTTGTATATGGATAATACTACATAATGAAGAGCCATTAGAAGAAAGACAACCAGAACAAGTCCGTATAGATGAAATATTATTAGAAGAAATCCAGAAGATTAAAGTATTACAAGATAAAGAAGAAATACAGTATAAGGATATACAACAAGAAACAGATGAATATAATAATAGAAATATTGCGGCAAATATTTTGCCTGGTATTGAAGAGTGCAGGCAGCAGTTTTTACAGGCGGGGCTTACGAGAAGGGAAGCAGAAGTAGCTTTACTTGTAATTAAACATATGAGTAATGCTGAAATTGCAAATGAATTATATATTTCTGAAACAACAGTAAAGAAGCATGTGTCAAATATTTTTTCAAAACTAGATATAAGTAAAAGAGAACAGATAAAGGATATAATCAGTTAAGATTTAATTTTATTAAGTAAGTTCCTTCACTTTTTAGTTGGGGGAACTTGCTTTTTTTGTTAAAATCATGTATTATAATAGAATGTATGTTTGATTAATAAGGAGTATTTATATGAGAAGGGAAAGAAAAGGGAATATAATTTTTGCTGTGTTATTTTGTGTGGCAGTTTTAGCATTTTTTGTTTTAATGAATATAAGTGAGATAATGGATTATTCTAAAATAGAAGCAGCTGGTAAAAAATCTTTGCTGCCAGTTGATATAAAACAAGAAACAAGGAAAAGGCGTTATAAAGGAAGAACAACCCAGACTACTAAAAATTATGTTAAGTTCGTTGTTGAAATTAATAATAAAAAAAAGGCATTCTGGATGCCGACAAGCCATGCTTATGGCCAGAATACACCATCAGCAGGAATTGCTGCTGTTTCTGGTAAAAAGAAGATTGACAGGTACATATTTTATACGGAAGACCATATTTATTATTCAGAGGATGCGGCAACTGTTAATGAATATATAAGAGAAAGTATTAAAGATAAAATTTTAGTATATGTATTGTTTATAGTTGTTTTAGGTGTTGTATATTTAATTGTATATGTAGTAAAATCACTTGTTGAAAAAGTTAAAATGAGAAGAAATTAGGATACAACATGCACTTCAGTTAAATATAAGAATTTCTAGTATAATTATACAAAATAAATTCTTACAGAACATGAAACAGCAATAAACTTATTAGCAGACCACTTGGCTGATGTATACAATAATAGTAATAGAAAGGAGTTAATTATGGGATTATTTAAAGAGTCTCCTTATAAGGAGGCAACACAACAGATTATCAGTAAGATAAACTGCAATTATAAAGTTTTTGATGAAGATTGTACAGAAGAACAGGTGAATAAAGTTTATATGGAAGAACTTGAACGTGGGAAAGAAGAAGGGTTTGTCCCTGTTCTTGTCCCATGTGATGAAACTTTTGCAGAATGGCTTGATATAAGTGATGTAGAAAAGGAAGATATTATCAATTCTGCTGGTGATAATGGTGAAGAACTTTTGAAAGAATGGTATGATTCTTTTATGAATGATTATTATGAAGATTTTGGTAAAGATTCTTTAAATGAACATGAGGGAAAGTTTATTAATAATTATGATATTAATACGTTCTCTGGTTTTGATTCATATAGTGGTAATGGAATAGAGGAAACAATTCTTTTTGAAATTCCTGTAGATAAGCCATGGAAAGTTATTGCATGGCTTCCTATGGGTGGATGGAATGAGTGCCCTGCACCAGAAGAAATGATTACAGTATGCCGTTACTGGTATGAAAAATATGGGGCAGTACCAGCAGTTATTACACATGATGTTATGGAATTTTTTGTAGAGAAACCTGTAACAAGCGAAGAAGAAGCATGGCAACTTGCTAGAGAACATTATGCATATACTCCTGACAGGGTAGACCAGTGTACTAAAACAGGGACTCTTGGTGAAGTTGCAGGATGTTTGTTAAATTCTAAAGTATGGTATTTCTGGTGGGATTAAATCCAAAGTATGCCATTGCTAGTATAATTAACCTATTGGTACATATAAACGATAAAGACAGGGCAGGAGGAAGCCCTGTCTTGTAAATTTTTGCCGAATGAAGCAATAGAATTTTTTAACAAAAGGATAAGGCAATAGGGATGCTAAATAATTATAAAAAGTAAAATAGCAACATTTTAATATTTTAATCTTCTAAGGCTGCCCTTGTTAAATGTATATTCAGGTGTATTAAATGGATATGTTACTTCTTTTTCATAATACCATGGGTCATCATTGTGTAAGGGATTTTTAAGTACATGGAACTCCTGGGCTGGCATATATCCTTGTGCAAGTAAGAAGGCTTTATTTCCATTTTTATTTTTGCATAAATCAACTACCATAACAACATGTCCAGGGCTGCCTCCATTTATAAAAATATCACCAGGACGTAATTGTCTGAGGTTTATTTTTTTTGATTCATTTTCCATTGATAAAGTACCAGAGTATGCAAATACCATACGCATATATTTTTTTAATGATTCATATGAATTATCCGCTTGTGCAGAATTTACCCAATATGTGCTGTTATCTGATATTTGTATGCGGTTTCCAGCTCTCCATTTACTATATTCCGCCAGAAATCCATCAACAAAATGGAATTTTATCCTGTCCTTCTGTCCAGTGTGCCAGAAATATTCTGCATAAACTCTCATTATAGAGTCGGCGCATTGTTGTAAGTCTTCATTCTCTATGGGAAGTTTAAAAACTGCAACATGTGCGGACTGGTTGCTTTTTTGGCTTTTATCATATAAAAGCACAGGTTTTCCATCTTTTTTCATTTTATAATTTCTTAGAAATTCTGTAAAGCTTCCTTTTTTTGCATTGGTGCGTTTATATCCTTTGGGCGGGTTTATTCTTGTCTGGAGAGTATTACCAGAAGCATTTATAATATTGTATACTGGACTTTTTTTTGTCTTGCCTGGAGTGTTGGTAGGACTTATGTTTGTATTATTTTTAATAGTTTCTTTATTTATAGCATTGTTATTGATATTATCTATAGATGTAATATTTTCTGTTTTGCTGGATTTTTGTGAAACATATAATAAAATACATGTAATAAACAGTATGGCAAATAAAATTATAAGGGCTATTTTAATAGTTTTTTTCATTTAATGTTTACCTCATAAGGTTGTCCAGAAATTTTTTAAAAATATACAATTATAAATTCTGTTTTTTATTTTTTATAACATATATTTTGTAGTTTAAGTTTTAATTTTAAGACAGCCTGTTTTGTTTTTATTATAATTATATTGATAAATGTATTTAATCTTAAATATGTTCTAAAAATTTTATAATGTATGACAGTAAATCATCATAATTTTTTCCAGATGCTGTTGGTTTTGCCTGTATTACACATATTATATTTTTATCTGGTATTACAGTAATTCTCTGTCCACCAAAACCATGCGCAGCATACCAGTTATCACCAAGCCACCAGAACATACCATATTTATTACCCCATTTTGTATTATCTTGTATTTTTTGTCCAAGTATTTTTTCAGACGGAGTGGTTATTTGTTCTGCCAAATTTTGTGAAATAATCCTGTTTCCATTATATATTCCCCTGTTTAACATTAAAATACCTATTTTTGCCATATCTCTTGCAGATAAATCTGATTTGGCTTCTTCAGCATTGCCATCTGTTCCATTGTAATTATTTCCTGGAATTGTATAGCATACACCATCTGGGGATGTAAACCAGCGGCCGCTTTTTATATTAAGTGGTTTATATAGATATTCATTGCAGAAATCATAGGTATTCATTCCTGATGCTTTTTGTATAAGCACTGATGCAAGGAGTACATCCCATTCTTTATATACAAATACGGTTCCAGGTATATCTTTCATATATATATCAGAAATATATTCTGTTATATTACCAGAGCGCATACATTGGATAATCATTGGACAGTGGTAATGTATTCCTCCATTCCAGTATATTCCAGATGTCATTGTAAGAAGGTGCTTTATTTTAAGCATTTTATGGTATGGGTGGCAGCTTCCGTCAAATATTGGGATATAGTCTGATACTGGGTCATTAAGACTTTTAATATAACCTTTATCAAGACATATTCCAGCGCATATTGCTATAATGCTTTTCCAGACAGATTTTAAGTTATTCCTGCTTTCTTTATTAAATTTATTATAATACCGTTCTACAAGTATTTCTTCATTTTTATAAATAAGTACGCTGTTTACCAGGCGGTAATGCTTTTGGGTAATATAGTTATCAAGTTCATTTATTATATTGTAATCTGTATCTGGTTTCAAAAAAGGTATCCTCCAATTATTGAATTTTTATTATTCTTTAGTTCTGATGGTGTGCCTGTTGCAATAATATTGCCCCCGTCAGAGCCGCCACCTCTTCCTAATTCAATAATATAATCACAATTTGACAGTACATATGGGTCATGTTCTGTAATAATTACGGAATTACCAGTATCAACAAGTTCTTGTAATAAGTCCATTAATTTCTGGCTATCATAAAATGACAGGCCTGTTGTGGGTTCATCAAGAATATATAATATATCTTTAGAATTTCTTCCTTTGCTTAATTCTTTGGCAAGTTTAATCCTTTGGCTTTCACCTCCAGAAATTGTAGGGGTTTTTTGTCCGAGAGTAATATATCCCATACCAACACGCTGCATTGTTTTTAATATATTGCAGATAATTTTGTCTTTGCCTTCAAAAAATACGGCTGCTTCATCTATTGTCATATCAAGTATATTTTTAATATTTTTACCATCAAGTTCTACTTCCATTGTTTCTGGAAGAAAGCCTGTACCACCACAGGCTTCGCAATTAATTTCTATATAGTTGCCCATTCCAATATGGTATTTAATAATTCCTTGTCCATGACATACACGGCAGCCACCTTCAGAATTAACTGAAAACATTCCAATAGAATATCCATAATCTTTTGCAGTTTGTGTTGCTGCAAAAAGTTCACGTACCCTGTCATAAATGCCTGTATAAGTAGCAGGACATGAAGTAACAGACCTGCCTATTGGTTTCTGGTCTATTACTATACATTTTTTAATATTTGAAGTACCATATAATTCTACATTGCAGTTTATTTCATATAAATCTTCTGTTATACATTTATTTTTAAGCATTTCTTTAATTTTAGGAACAAGCGTGTCTGATATAAGGCTTGATTTGCCACTGCCTGAAACACCTGCTATTCCTGTCATTACTCCAAGAGGGATATGTACAGTTACATTTTTTAGGTTATGTATATCTGCTCCTGTTATAATAAGTTCTTTATCTGTAATCTGTCTTGTAACTGGTTTTATATTAAATGTACTTCTATCTGCAATAAATGGCGAGGTTTTTGAATTTTTGCATTTTAAAAATTCACTATATACACCTTCAAAAATTTTTTCACCGCCCATTGTGCCTGCACCTGGTCCCATGTCAATAATATAACCAGCATTATTAATGAAGTTGGCATCATGTTCTACTGCAATTACTGTATTTCCACGTTCTACAAGATTATTTATAATTGAAATTAACTTATCTTTCTCAAGTTCATGGAGTCCTATTGTAGGTTCATCAAATACAAATATTATACTATCCATTTCCGCAATAATATAACTTGCAAGGAACAGTCTTTGTATTTCACCTCCTGATAGTGTTGGTACAGGTCTTGAAAGAGCAAGGTGGTATAATCCTACATCTGACATACATCTTAATTTTGTATATATTTCTTTTGCAAGAATATTATTGGTGTTTTCTGCATAGTTTTCAAGAAATTCAAGAAGTTCATTTATATACATATTTTCAAGTTCTGATATGTTTTTTCCATTTATTGTTGTATACATTCCCTGTATTCCGAGTCCAGTACCTTTGCATTTTGGACATATGGATTCTTCTGCATATGCTTGCGAAAATGTGAAAAGTTTCTGGCGTTCTGAAATTTTTTTAGTATTATTTAATTTTTCAAATGTGTTGTCTTCTGTTGGTGCGTAAGAGTTTACTCCTTTAAATTTAGTTTTAGGTGAACCATATTTTAATGCAATAAACTGTTCTTCTGTTAAATCTTTTAGTTTAACATTAAGTGACAACTTGAATGATTTAAGATAATCATTAATTTTAGTGTGCCATGAATTAATAATTGTAAACTTGCCTTCAAGAAGTTCTCCTATTGTCTGGTTAATATCTCCATATATTTTATCTTCATATACAATCCGTGTATATCCTTTTCCAATACACCTGGCGCACATTCCTCTTGCGGAGTTTCTTTGGAACATTTCCATAGATAAGGGGAAATTGTCATTATATTTTGGGTCTCTTTTGCCATAACTTGTAAAAAGCATTGCAAGTAAAGCACTTAATTTTGTACGTGTTCCTACAGTGCTTCTTGGGTTTGACTGGCGTATAGTGCGTTGTTCAACTGCTACAGTTGGAGACAGGCCTGTGATTGTGTCAAAAGATGGTACACTATCTGCTCCAAATTGTGTGTCAGAAAACATAAGATATCTGCGCTTGCCTTCTTCATATAAAGTGTCAAATGCAAGGCTTGATTTGCCACTGCCTGAAACACCTGTTATGACAGTAAGTTTTTCTTTTGGAATTGTAACATCAATGTTTTTTAAATTGTGGATATGCGCATTTCTAATATTAATAGTATTATTTTTCATATGTACCTCCATAAGTAATGTTTTATAATTTACTTATTTGTTATTTGCAATGCATATTTAATAATTATAAATAATATAATTTTATCATAGCTGACCATATAATTTCAATAAATATTGTTTTTGAGTTTCCCCATTTTTTAAATTATACAAAAATTATATTACTCTGGCAAATTCCAAATGTTTTAACAAAAGGCAGCTGTTATGGGAGCGTTGGTGCTTAAATCTGGTTTTTTCAGATTTTATGCACCACTGCGCATCCAATACAAGCGGAATGCGGCAAAGCCATGTTTGCAACATGGCTTTTGGGTGGTAAAACTTTGGAACTGCCAGAGCCAAAATACCTGTATATTAAAAAAATGGGGAAATTCAAAATATTTTTGGATTTTGTTATAAAATAACATTAAAAGTAATAATTAATTTAAGGAATATTGCAGTGGAATACAGAATATAGTGTATAAATGAATTTTAGTAAATTTACATAGGTGGAGGGTGTTATGTCAAGAACCAGGATAGTAATATTACAGATGAGGGAGATTATATATACAGCAGTATTTGTTGGCCTTGGCATATTACTGCTTATAATATTGTTTTTTATGTTTTGGCCAGATGGTAAGGATGAAAATAAGGAACAAGCTGATAATGGAAAGACAGCTGTTTATGAAGCAGGTGTTTATAGTAAACAAATGACAGTAGGAGATAGCGTTATAAATTTACAGGTAGTTCTTGATGAGGAACAGGTTAAGTCTGTAGAAATGATAAACCTGGATGATACAGTATCTGCAATGTACCCTCTTATGAAACCTTCTGTAGAGTCTATTTCTAACCAGCTTGCTTCTGGTGTGTCGTTAGATGAGGTAGTGTTGTCCGATGAAGGCCAATATACAGAAAAGATGATTTTAAATGAGGTTGATAGTGTCCTGGATGAACACAAAGCAAAATAATTTATGTTGATGGCAGGGGATTCCCCTGTCATTTTTATTGATAAAAGCTTAAAGTCATTGAATATAAATAACGGATATGTTATATTAAGAATATAATTTTGAAATCCATTTGTAAGAAAAAGTATTAATTTGTTATTTAACCTAATAAAGGAAGCCCTTGTTTATATGTTGCAGAAATATAAGTGATGAGTGGGAACTTCTTGTTTACAAAAGGGTCTGGAATGGAACTGCCATAAGGCATCAGAAAAAAAGTACTGTATTTAGATAATAAATAATTTATGGAGGTATTATTATGTCAGATATGTTGGTTAAATTATATAATATTCCTAATTCGTATGATATAGAAAAAAAGTTGTTGGAAGAGGATATTAGAATAAAAAAAGCGTTATCACCTGACAGAAGTAAGATAACAAGTTTCTCAAAAACATGTGCAAAAGAAGATTATTCAGATGAAGTAAATGCTGCTTTTTCTAATAACCCTATAACTTGTTATATAGCAACTAAGGAAAAGAAAATAATTGGTTTTGCATGTTATGAAGCAACTGCCAAAAATTTTTTTGGACCTATGGCTGTGTTAGAAAATGAAAGGAAAAATGGAATAGGAAAAGCATTGTTATTAAAATCTTTGGAATCAATGCGGGAGCTTGGATATGCATATGCTATTATAGGATGGCCTGCAAATTCTGCTATTGGTTTTTATAAGAAATGTGCAGGAGCAATTATGATTGATGAAAAATCTTCGGGAATATATAAAAGAATGATTGAAATTGATGAGTAAATTTAGTTTTATGAAATTGTAATAGCTATATAATTTATATAATATTCAATTTTTAAATATACAATAACTGGTTATATTGTTATTAAGGAGAGCAGAATGTCATTACAGTTAATTTTGGGAGGTTCAGGCAGGGGCAAGACACATTTTATACAGCATATGGTTACAAAGGAAGCTTTTGAAAACCCTGGTAAGGAATATATAATAATAGTACCTGAACAGTTTACAATGCAGACACAAAAGGAATTAATACAATTAAGCCCATTTAAGGGCATTATGAATATAGATGTACAAAGTTTTGTCAGGCTTGCTTTCAGGATTTTTACTGAACTTGGGGCAGGTAATGAACCTGTACTTGATGATATGGGAAAGACTATGATACTTAAGAAAGTATTGCTTGATAAGCAGGATGAACTTGGATATTTTGGCAGGAATATACATAAAAAAGGTTATATTGCAGAGATAAAGTCTTTTCTGTCAGAGCTTGTGCAGTATGGCATTGATGATGAAATGCTTGGAAAAATGATTAACAGTTCTTTGAAAAAGCCTGCACTTAGAAGGAAACTTGAAGATATGTCTGTTGCATACAGGGCATTTCTGGATTATATAAATAATAATTATATTACTTCTGAAGAGGTTATAACTGTACTTTCAGAAATTGTAAACAGGTCAGAAATTATTAAAGGAAGTATAATATGTCTTGATGGTTTTACAGGTTTTACACCATTACAGTATATGCTTCTGGCGGAATTAATGAAGACTGCAGAAAAGGTGTTTGTGACAGTGGCAATAGATGACAGGGAGCCCGTTACAAGCCTTGGTGCGAAACACCGTCTTTTCCATATGAGCAGGAAGACTATATGTAAGCTTAGGGATATTGCATATGAAAATAAAATTGAGGTATGTGATGATATCTGGACGAGTAAAAAGGATGAAAAAAGCAGATTTGCAAATGCACCATCATTGTCTGCACTGGAAAAGAATCTTTTCAGGTATCCGCTGGTTAAATATAATAATCCAGAGGAAATTTCAATCCATCTGTTAAAACAGCCAGGTGATGAGGTTTCATATATTATACAGGAAATAAAACATCTGCTTAGGGAAGATGAATGCAGGTACAGGGATATAGCTATAATAGCTGGTGATTTACAGACATATGGTATAATTATTGATAATGAAATGAAACAGGCAGGTTTTCCTTGCTTTATTGACCAGAAGAAAAGTGTGCTTACAAATCCTTTTGTTGAAATGATAGATGTTATACTTGATATTTTTATAAAAGATTTTGCTTATAAAGATGTAATGAGATATATTAAAGGAAGTTTTGCAGGAATTACTAAAGAACAGTCTGATATTACAGATAATTTTATACTTGCAACAGGTATAAGAGGACATAAGAAGTGGAATAAAGAGTGGGAAAGTGGGTATATATACCAGAGACGTACTGAGGAGTCAAAGAAATATGCAGATGAAGTTTTAAATATTGTGCGTGAAAAAATAACTGGATTATTAATGCCTATTTATAAAGAAGTTATACCAGGAAAACATACAGTAAGACATTATGCAGAAGTTTTATGCAGATTTTTTGATGAACAGGATTTTTACAGGATTATTATGGAAAGAGCGGCTTTATTTACTGAAAAAGGTGAACTTGGGCTTGCTGCTGAGTATGAACAGATTTATGGAATTGTATTATCTGTATTGGACAGGCTTGTAGAACTTCTTGGTGATGAGAAAATGAGGCTTTCTGAATTTAAAGAACTGCTTGACACAGGGTTTTCGGAAGCCAGGATAGGGCTTATACCTCCTGGCACAGACCAGATTGTTGCAGGTGATATATCAAGGACACGTATTTCTGGTATTAAGTATTTATTTTTTATTGGTGTTAATGATATAAATATACCTAAAGGAAGTGGTAGCGGAGGTATATTGTCTGATTCAGAGAGAAGTTTTCTTTCTGATGGAAAGTTTGAAATAGCTCCAACATCAAGGGAACTGGTTTACCAGGAACAGTTTTATCTTTATCTTAATATGACAAAACCTTCAAGACATCTCTATATTACATATTGTGAAACAGGCAATGATGGAAGGGCACAGAACCCGTCATATATAATAGAGAGGTTTATAAAAATGTTTCCTGGACTTAATGTGGAGATGGAGGAAACAAGAAAAGATGCAGAACATATTTTGTCAAATGATATGGGGTTAAAGTATCTTATAGACGGGCTTAGAAAAGCTGATTACAGCAGTACACAGTGGTCTGAACTTTATAATTTTTATATTGGAAGTGATGTTTATAATGAAATACTTGGCCAACTGGTTAATGCATCATTTTACAGGGAAGTGAAAAGTAAAATTTCGGAAAGGGCCGCCAGGGCACTTTACCATGATGTGTTCCGTGGAAGCACTTCGCAGCTTGAACGTTATGCCGCCTGTGCATTTTCGTATTTTGCACAGTATGGGCTTAAACTTGAAGAAAGGGCAGAACATAAAGTAGAATTTTTTGATATAGGAAATATTGTACATGAGGCTTTACAGAAATATACTGAAAAACTGCTTAAAAATAAAAAGCAGTGGTGGGAATTGACAGAAGAAGAACAACATATACAGGCAGATGAGTGTCTGGATGAAGTTGTAAGCAAATATAAAAATAGCCTTATGTATGAAACGGAGAGGGATACTTATATGGTAAAGAGGCTGAGAAAGCTTCTTATAAGGACTGTATGGGCTGTAACAGAACAGATGAAGCTGGGTAAATTTGATACTATAGAAAGTGAATTTTCTTTTGATATAACAGAGGATAACAGTAGTATTAATGAAAATAAAGAAAATATGATTCATCTTATAGGCCGTATAGACAGAATTGATGAGTATAAAGATGATAAATGTACTTATGTAAAAATTGTTGATTATAAAACTGGAAAGAAAGACCTGTCACTTTCAGACCTTTATTATGGTCTTCAGATGCAGCTTGTTATTTACTTAAAGGCAGCAATGGATGCCAAGAAAGAAGAAAAGATTGTGATACCAGCAGGTGTGCTTTATTATAATATTGCCAATCCTGTACTGGAGGGAAAGTATGATAAAGACCAGATTAATAATGAAATGTTAAAAAGCCTTAAAATGAGGGGTATAGTAAATGAGGATGACCCTGTACTTCCTTTACTTGATGCTAACTTTGAAGCAGAGCCAGGGGTTCTGCCAGCTATGGTTTCATCAGTAGTTGCACCATTTGCCACTGATAAAGATGGTAAACTTAAAAAGGTGTCACAGGCAATTACAACAAAAGATTTTGATAATATTATATCATATACACAGAAAAATATTGCTGGGATGAGCAAAGAAATTATGGATGGAAAAACGGAAGTAAACCCATACAGGAAAAATGACGCAGAAGGAAAAACAGCATGTGATTATTGTGGATACAGGGGAATATGCAGGTTTGATGTGAGGATACCAGGTAATAATTACCGTGTACTTAACAAACTTAGTGATGATGATGTACTGAACAGGATATAATATAAAACAGCTGCTATTATTATAATGTGTTCTTATTGTATTCTGGATATACAATAAGAAGATTATAATGTGGCAGCTGTTAATATTTTATTATATATTGATTTCCCTGTCTTTGTAGTAATATTTTTTATCATGTTCATTAATTTCACGCATAACTTTACAAGGGTTCCCAACAGCTACAACATCTGATGGTATATCTTTTGTTACTACACTTCCAGCACCAATAACTGTATTATCTCCTATAGTAACACCAGGAAGTATAATTGCACCTGCACCTATCCAGCAGTTTCTTCCAATATGGACAGGCATATTATACTGGTATATTTTTTCACGGAGTTCTGGAAGGATTGGATGTCCAGCAGTAGCGATTGTTACATTAGGACCAATCATTGTATAATCACCAATATAAATATGTGTATCATCTACACATGTGAGGTGGTAATTGGCATAAACCATCTTTCCAAAATGACAGTGTTTTCCGCCAAAATTAGCATAAAAAGGAGCTTCAATATACACACCTTCACCACAGTCACCAAGCATATCTTTTAACATCTGGCTTCTTTTTTCTGTTTCAGATGGTTTTGTCATGTTATAGTCACATAGTTTGTCCTGGTAAACCATTTGTTCTTTTATAATGGATTCGTCTCCTGGAAGATAAAGTTCACCAGTGTGAAGTTTTTCTTTCATATTACTCATTTAAAATACCTCCAAGTATTGATATGTAATGTAAAATATGATATATTACCAATATGGATTTGTTTTACCAGATTTACAATGATAAAAGAAATAGCCGCCACTACTCACAATAATGGCGGCTGCCTTTGTATAAATAAAGGTAAGTAACCTGTTTTAAGGGTAGTGCAGCTTCTATGCTTTCCCTTATATATGTTTAATATAACATATACTATAAAGATGTGCAATAATAAAATATATTTGTTAAAGGAATAGAAAGGCTGGGTATTTAATATATGGGAGAAGCAAAGTGGACAGAAGAGCAGGAACTTGTAATAAACCTCCGTGACAGAAATATCCTTGTATCTGCAGCAGCGGGTTCAGGTAAAACTGCTGTACTTGTAGAAAGAATTATAAAGATTATATCAGACAAAAGCCGGCCTGTTGATATAGACAGGCTGCTTGTAGTTACTTTTACAAAAGCTGCAGCAGCAGAAATGAGAAACCGTGTTGGTGACGCAATAGAAAAGATGCTTATAGAAAATCCTGATGATGAACATCTCCAAAGGCAGGCAACCCTTCTGCATAATGCACAGATAACTACAATAGACAGTTTTTGCCAGAATATTATACGTAATTATTTTCATGTAATTGATTTAGACCCGTCTTTCAGGGTTGCAGATGAGAATGAACTTGCAATAATGAAAACAGATATTATGGAAGAACTTTTGGAAATGAAATACCAGGAAAGCAGGGAAAATGGCAACCAGACTTTCCTTGACTTTACAGAAAGCTTTTCTCCTGGCAGGACTGACAGTAATATTGAAGAGCTTGTTTTAAGGCTTTTTAATATATCCATGAGCTATCCATGGCCTGATGAATGGCTTAAAAGATGTAAAGGTATGTATGCATGTAGTTCTATGGAAGAATTTGAAGAAACCGTATGGATGGAAGAACTTAAAAAATATATAAGAGATTGTTTATCTGATTATATGGCATCAGCACAAAAAGCATTAGAAATCTGTAATAGCGGGGGTGGCCCTGCAAATTATTGTGATGCTATAAAATCTGATATAAATCAGATTGGAATAGTAATGCAGGCAGATACTTATGCAGGTTATTATAAAGCTTTTGGCATGCTTAATCCAGCAAGGCTTTCTGCAAAACGTGACCCAGGAATTATACCAGAGAAAAAAGAAGAAGTTAAAGCACTTAGGGAAAGTTACCAGAAAAATGGTTTGCAAGTGCTTAAGAAGAATTTCTTTTTCCAGGAACCAGAGGAGATGCTTGCAGATATTAAGGCTATGTTTCCATTGGTAAAAGAACTTTTAAATCTTGTAAGAGATTTTTCTTCTATGTTTGCAGAAAGGAAAAGAGAAGAAGGATTGCTTGACTTTGCAGATATGGAGCATTTTGCGCTGGATATACTTATATCTAAAGAGAATGGGGAAGTAAAGCCAAGTGAAGTTGCATGTGAGTTACAGGAATTTTATGAAGAAATTATGACTGATGAGTACCAGGACAGTAACTTTGTGCAAGAGCTTATACTTACAAGCCTTTGCCGTGCACCAGGGAATAAACCATATCTTTTTATGGTAGGTGATGTTAAACAGAGTATATACCAGTTCCGTCTCGCAAGACCTGAGCTGTTTATGAAGAAATATAATAGTTATACAGTTGGCAAGGGTCCATACCAGAGAATAGATTTGCATAAAAATTTCAGGAGCAGGGAAATTGTGCTTAACTCTGCTAATTATATTTTTGAAAATATTATGAAAGAATGTCTTGGTGGTATTAATTATGATAATGATGCAAAGCTTGTACCAGGCAGGAAGTATGAAAGTACAGATTTGAATATTTCTAAAAAGACAGATGTAATTCTTATTGAACAAAAGAGTGAAGATGCAGAAAATATTGAGAAACGTGTACTAGAAGCGGCATCAATAGGTGAACGTATACGTGGGATGGTACAAGGGGAGAACCCTCTTTATGTAAGTGGAAAAAATGGTTACAGGCGTGCAGAATATAAAGATATTGTAATTCTTTTAAGAAGTATGAGCGGATGGTCAGAAGAATTTATAGAAACTTTGGCAGATATGGGAATACCTGCATATTCTGATACAAAGACAGGATATTTTTCTGCAATAGAGGTCTGTACCGTGCTTGATTTCTTACGTATTATTGATAATCCAAGACAGGATATACCTCTTGTGGCTGTACTTCGTTCTGTTATTGGAAATATAACAGATGAAGAACTTGCATGTATTGCATCAGTTCCACGTACATTAAATTATATGGACGGAATACAGCTTTTTATTAAATTATATAGTGATAAAAAAGATATTAGTATAGATGAAGATTTAGAAAATAATTTTGATAAATATATTGATAAAATTCCTGCTAGTTATGAGGAAGGAAAAAAACTTGCGGATAAACTGGAGAAGTTCTGTAATATGCTTTCACGTTACCAGGATATGGCAGGGTATTCTTCTGTATATGAGATATTACAATGTATTTATAAAGAAACAGGTTATTATAATATTATGTCTGCTATGCCTGCTGGTGAAAAGCGTGCAGCAAATCTTGATATTCTTTTACAGCAGTCAGTTGAATTTACAGAAAATGGGCACAGGGGAATTTTTGGATTTACACATTATATTGAAAGGCTTAATAAATCAAATATTGATTTTGGAGAGGCTTCTGTTAATGGAGAAAATACTAATGCAGTAAGGATTATGAGTATACATAAAAGTAAGGGACTCCAGTTTCCAGTTGTATTTGTAGCAGGAATGGGGAAACATTTTAACTTACAGGATGCAAGAAAGGCTACAATAATTGATGCTGATTATGGTGCAGGAGCTGATTATATTGACCTTGAATTAAGAGTTAAACAGCCAGTTCTTATGAAGAAGTTTATGGCTAACCAGATTAAAAAGAATACCCTTTCTGAGGAAATAAGGATACTTTATGTTGCACTTACACGTGCTGAAGAGAAACTGGTACTTACTGGCACGGCAGCAGGTGTTGAAAAGAAAATAGAAAAATGGAGAAATAAAAGTGGAAACCATAATATGACATCTCTTCTAAGTGCACAGACATATTTTGACTGGATTATGCCTGTACTGCTTAATGGGGGATTTATAGCTGATATTTTGTTTAATATTATAACAGAAGGACAGAGTGATATTATAACAGAAGAAAAAGAAGGTCTTGAGAGAAGTATTGATAATTATAACCTTCTTAAGAACTGGGATACAGAGATGGTTTATAATGAAAATATGGCTGTAGAAATACAAAGCCAGTTAGATTATAATTATCCTTACCTAAGTGAACAGCAGCTTCCAGTTAAAGTATCAGTTACTGAAATTAAAAGGCTTGCTGCCCAGAAAGCAGAGATTCTTAGTGGTGATGAAGATAGTATTATAGATTTATCTAGTTATGCTGTTGCGCCAAAAGCCCGTTTTATGAAAGATACAAGTAAAATAACAAATACAGAAAAGGGTACATTGTACCATCTTGTAATGGAACATCTGCCATATAGTGAATTAAATGATAGTTTTGATTTTGGAAAGTTTATAGAAAGTATGTGTGACAGTGGTTATATGGAAAAGGAAGAGGCGTTAATAATTAATGCAGATAAGTTTAAGGCTTTTTATAAAAGTAGTATTTGCAGGCGTATGTGCCAGGCGCAGGCAAATGGAAGTTTAAAAAGGGAACAGCCTTTTATAATAGGGCTTCCGGCATCTGAAATTTATAGTGGGACTGGCACTGGATGTACAGAGATTGTACTTATGCAGGGCATTATTGATGCGTTTTTTGAGGAAGATGGGGAGATTGTTCTTGTTGATTATAAAACTGATTTTGTTAAAAAGGGTGATAGTAAGAAACTTCTGGAGAAATATGGACAACAGCTGGATTATTATGCAAGGGCGCTTGAAAGTATAACTGGTAAAAGGGTTAAAGAAAAGATTATTTATTCATTTGCACTTGGTAATGAAGTGTGTGCAGGATAAATAAAAAGCGGGCACTTCCAGGTCCGCTTTTTTATTTATCTTTATCAAGAAAATCATTAACGTTATCGCTTGTAACTTTAGAATAAGGCAGATAGGTATATTTATTGGTTATTTCTTTTTTAGATATAATTTCAACAGCCAGTTTTGCTATTGCAGCTGCCTGTCCTTCTTTATCATTGTATACAGTTCCTGCAAGTTCAAGGTCTTTTACTGCATTTAATCCAACATCAGTTCCATCTATTCCAAAAAATACAGGTAAAGCAGATTCTGTATAGTTTAATTTTTTATATGCATCAATAGCTCCAAGAGCCATATCATCATTATTTGCCAGGACAAGTTCAATATTATTCTGGTGCTGGCTTATTATATGCATCATACGGTTCTGTGCCTGTGCACGGTTCCAGTTTGCAATGCCACAGCATAGCTTTTCAAGTTCAATGCCATTATTTTTTAAGGTGTCAACTGCATTTTCTGTGCGGATAATGGCATCCTGGTGACCAGGTTCTCCTTCAAGTACTGCATACTGGATTTTTCCATCTTTGTTCCTGTCTATATTTTTATTTGCCTGTATTGCACTCAAAGCAAGTTCTCCTTGCATTATACCAGACTGTTTTGCATCTGCCCCAACATAATAAAGCATTTCCCAACGCATCATATCTTCTGCGACGGGTTCCCTGTTAAAGAAGATAATTGGTACATTATTTTCTTTAGCAAGGTTAATAATTTCTGATGGGTCTGCCCTGTCTACAAGATTTACACAAAGTATATTACAGCCAGCATTAATTAGTTCCTGTACCTGGTCATCCTGTGTACGTTGTGAACCAGCAGCATCCCGTATTGTCATTGTAACTTCAAAATTATCATTTTCAAATTGGCTGAGTTTATCTTTAAGACATGTAACAAGCTGGTTAATAAATGTATCACTTTGGTTATAACATGTTATTCCAAGATAAAGTTTATCTGGTGTATCTTGTTGTTGCTTTCCACAGGCACATAATAGTATTATAATTGTATAAAAGATAATTACTGATGTCCAAATGTTTTTAAATTTCATAAAATACCTCTGTTTTTACTGGCTCATTGTGAAGATGATTTCCTGGTTCTTCTGGGAGAATAATTCATCTCTGCGTATTATTGTGTATGAAACAGTTATATCTTTCATTTTACGGAAATAATATTTAAGACTTTCTGCCGTTTCTGTTAAACTTTTATAACCTGTACTAAATTCATCAGGTACTACCAGGCATCTTATAATACCTGTATCAAGATAATAAATTGCTTCTGTAGAATGGCCTATTCCATATACAAGTGCTCCATGTAAGTTATTAGCAGCTGAATACCCGCTTGCTGTTACCAGGCTCTGGTCATCAAGGGCAATTACAATATCAACCTTTGGTTGTTTATCTAATGTATTTTCTTCTGGTTCTTTGAAAGAACCAGAAATAGTCCAGGATATTTTGGCATCTTTGTCTTTTAATACATCCTGGAATCCGTTTATTCTGTTAATAATATCTTCCTGGACAGAAGTTTCTGTAATAATTCCTAATGTTTTTCCAGTTATATTTCCATTATAATCTTTTAATAATTCTTCTGCCAGGGATTTTCCCATAAGGTAATTGTCAGGCTCTGTAACTGGAAGCATAGATTCAGGTTTATTTTTGGATGCAGTAGTGCCTATAAGCATTACTGGAATTTTATTGTCAATTTTTTTTAAAATATTTTCAATTTTGTTATCTGGAACAGGTTTTATAATTAATGCGTCAGTTCCATTTTCTATTTCACGTTTTATTATATTGGTTTCTTCTTCTGCAGATGATATATTGCCTGTACTTACAAAAAATATTTCAGTATCCTGGTCTTCTGCTGCCATTTTAAGTCCATATTTAAATGCTGTCCATTGGTTATCATTTGAGTTTGGTACAATTACAGAAATTTTGTGTAAATCTTTTTTGCTGTTTTCCTTAAGCATAATAAAAGCCATGGCAATAACCATTACAGCCATTATGGCTTCAATAGAAATAAATAATTTTTTATTATTTTTCATTTATAATTATCCTATATTTTGTTGCTAATACAATGTTTCGCAATTCCTTATACACTAAGTATCCGTTATTTATGACAGTATTGCGTTGTCATAAATCTCCATAGACCACTATGGCTCATTTCTTTGTCTTGGTCTGACATAAATGTCAAATACTTAGTATATGGGAATTAACGAAACGTTGTACTATGCATTTATTCATTGATAAATATATTTCCTTTTTCAAGAATTTTGCTATTTTCTTCTGTATAAGGTATTGCAGGGATACATATTGAAACAGTAGTTCCTTCATCTGGTTCACTTTCAATAGTAAGTCCATATTGTTTGCCAAATAGAATCTGGATACGGTTATTGACATTGACAAGCCCTACACCTGAACCATGTTTGTGTACACGGTTACTATCTGTAAGCAGTAGAAGCACTTCTTCTTCTGGTATGCCAGTACCATTATCTGAAACTGCAAGAATAATATTTTCATCATTCTTTTTTCCAGAGACTGTTATTTCTCCACATTCATACATATCATTTATGCCATAATTAACTGCATTTTCAAGTATTGGCTGTAGAACTAGTTTTACAGTACAATAGGAGTATATCTCAGTTTCTATGTCAAATTTAATGGAAAATGAATTTTTATAGCGTATTTTCTGTATATTCATATAACTTTGTGCATGTTGTAATTCATCTTTTACACTAATTATTGTGCGTCCTTTAGAAAGGCTTATACGGAAAAGCCTGGCGAGTTCAGAAATCATAAATACTGCGTCGTCATTACGTTCCCCTTCAATCATCCAGGTAATAGAATCAAGGGCATTGTAAAGAAAGTGTGGGTTAATCTGGCTCTGAAGTGCATCAAGTTCACTTTTTCTTCTTTCATTCTGTTCCATTATAATTTTTTGCATAAGCATATCAATCTGTTCATAAGATTGTTGTATTGAATATCCAAGATGCCTGATTTCAATAGAGCCACCAATATAGATTTCTGGTTTTTCACCTGCTTCATATTCCATAACAGAATCACTTAATTTTAAAATAGGGCTTGATATCCTGACTGAAACAACACGGTTAATAACTGCCAGCATCATTGCCATTAAAAGAATAATCATAATAATAAAGTAACGGGTGTTAAACATGCCATGTGTAAATGTAGAATATGGAATTACACCCACAAGTTTCCATCCTGTATAACTTATTGTGCTGACAATAAGTTTACGTTGTTCCCCGTCAAAAGTTTCATCATATACACCATCTTTGTAGCTGGCAGCTTTTATACTATTTTCACTGGAAATGCCTTTGCTAATCTGTATTTGCCGCATATGGTATATTATTTGTCCGTTTTTGTCACAAAGATAATAATACTGTCCATTATTTGATGTATTGATTTGTTTCATCATCCGTGAAATACTGGAATAATCCATGTCAACAAGCAAGACACCAGTAATAGGTACACCATTATTTGTAAGTTCTACAACACGGCTTAATGAAATAACCCAGTAGTAACGCAGGGAAGTATCATCAAACAAATTCTGTATATGAGGGATAGAAAAGTGCATATTTTCCATTTTTTCCATAGCTTTTTTGTACCAGTCCTGTTTTGTGACATCAGGGTCTTCTTTTTGTAGTGCGACTGGTTCTGCTGCCATCAGGCTTCCGTAGTTGTTATATATGGCAATGCTTCTTAAATTATCCCTGTTTGCTTCATATAAAAGATTCATTCCCTGCTGTATATTATCTTCTTTATTTGATAAATCACATTCTTTTATAACATTGTAATAGACAGCATCTGATATCTGCCTCATACTTACAAGATAATCTTCAAGGTTTTCTACAGTCTGTTCCATAAGTTTCTGTGTGCTTTGTATTATTTCCTGCCTGGATGAAGCAGAAAACCTTAAATATACTACAATTCCAAGAACTAACATAATGGAAACAGATATAGCAGAGAATGCAACCATAATTGTTGATTGCATTCCTGTTGGTTTAAATTTTTTTATGTGCTGTAAAAGTTTACTTTTCATTTTCTGTATGCTCCGTTCTATATTTTGAAGGAGATACGCCAAAACATCTTTTAAATACATAACTAAAATAATTAGGGTCTGTGTAGCCAACATTTTTTGCTATTATATAGCTTTTTTCATTTGTTTCAAGAAGCATACACGATGCCCTGTCCATTCTGTAATCTGTTAAATAGGTTATAAATGAGTTTCCAGTCTCTTTTTTAAATATTGTAGAAAAGTAGGAATTTGATACGCCAAGTACATTGCAAACACTGTCAAGTGAAAGTTCTTCATCTGTATAATTATTATGGACATATTCCTTAGCTTTATCTACAAGAGATTGTGTTGACTTATTCCGTGCAACAATTAATTTATCATGGCAGGAAAGGCTGATACCAACAAGCCACTTTTGTAATGCATCAGGTTCTAAATCAAGAAGGCTGCCATACAATTTCTTGATGTCTGTTGAAAAATCTTCTATGTCAATGTCATTATTAATTGAAAATTTATATAATGTGCTTATCAGTTCCATAACATAAATATGGTGCTGGTGTAAAGATTTTTTTGGAAAAAGTGTATGGTCAAGATATTTGCCAACTGCTTTTATTACATCTTTTTCAGAACCTAGCCGTATTATTTTAAAAAGGTTAGATAGTTCCATGTCGTTTGAAGGACTGGATTTATCTATTTTCTGTGGAACAATTTCTTTTATATTAATTGCCCTCGAAGCACCATAAATTACACGGTATGATACTGCTACCCTGGCACTTCTATAAGACTGTGATAATTCAAGTATATTTCTGCAGGTTTTACCAACTCCAATAGTTACAACAGCACCAATAATACGTTTTGCATATTTACAGAACCTGTCACATTCATCTGTAAGTTCAGAAATCATGCTTTCGTTTTTTAGCTGTGGAATTAGAACTGTATTTCCAAGGTAAGAAAAACATTTTGCCTGCCATTTTTCTGCAAGACGTTCTTTTGCCTGTTTCTGGACAGAGGTGGATAAAAGTAAAGGGTTCATGTCTTGTGGAACTGGGTTTGAAGAGGTGTGTATTACAAGGCAGCAGAAAAATGGTCCAGGAAAAGAGAGTTGGTAATCAGAAAGATATTTTGGAATTTCGTATTCATTAATTCTTCCTTCAATTAGTGAAGAATAGAAGTCTGCTTGTAAAAGTGGCAGTGACTCCAAATAATATTTCTGTAATATTTCTACATTTCTTTTTTCGTTTATTTCCTGGTCAAGTTTTATCTTAAGCTGTTTAAATACATTAGTTAATTCTATGGAATTAACAGGTTTTAGTATATATTCTTCAACTTCAAGATGTACAGCTTCTTTTGCATACTCAAATTCATCAAAGCCAGTGAAAAATAAAATTTTGGTTGCTGGAAAACCAGCTTTAATACGGTTGGAAAGCTCTATGCCATCCATATATGGCATTTTGATATCAGTCATAACAACATCAGGTTGTAATTCTTCTATTATTTCTAAAGCTTTTACTCCGTTATTAGCATATCCAATTACTGAGAAACCAAGTTCTTCCCAGTTAATTTTTTTGATAATTACTTGTATTACGTCTTCCTCATCATCTGCCAGAAGTATTGTATATTTATCCATATTCCTATCTCCATATATATGAATTACTGGATTAGTTTTTATAATTATATCAAAACCATTGATAAAAGTAAATAAATGCATTATATAAAAACAGCAGCCACTGTTTTTTCCAGATAACTGCTGTTTTCATTATATAGTTTTTCAAGAGGTTTTCTTATGTATTTTATATGGGTTATTTTATAACTGATTTTTTACCCATTCCTGCTTTTTTCATCTTTTTAAGTATTGTATTACGTTGTTTTGCATTCATTCCTGGTGCTTTAACTGTTATTTTGGAAGAAGTATTTTTAAATGCGCCGCTCTTTATAGTATTTAATACTGCACCTTTTTCAAGAGTGATATTCTTTAATTTGCTACTTCCCATAAATGCCTGTTTGCCAATGGTTTTTACATTTTTGCCAATAGTTACTTTTGTAAGGTTCTTGTATCCATTGAATGCTTTGTTGCCAATCTGTATTACTTTGCATTTAATACCATTTATTGTAATTTGTGGCTGGATTATGGCATTTTTAATTTTTCTATCTTTGCCTTTTGTAACTATGGCTGTTTTTTTAGCAGGGTCAAGAACTGAGTAATATACATTTTTGTATAAAACAGTATCTCCTTTTTTAAGTTCTGGCTGTTCCTGTGAATTGCCATCTGGAAGTACAATTTTGGACTCCTTCATAGATGTGCCAGCATCTGCTGTAGAAACAGGTTTTAACGTATAAGTGTATTCATATGTGCGGTCAGATGGGTTTAAATATGATGGAAGAGGTTTTGCTCCCCAGGAATTGTCACCACCAAGCCCCATCTGTCTCTGGTTAAGGCGCAAAGTAATCTTATCTTTGCTTCCTAACATATAAGAATGCATTACATTTGTAAGTTCCTCTGCTGTATAATATAGTGCACTGAATTCCATAGGTACATCTGTTTTAGCAAGAAGACCTGTGCCTTCACTGTTTGTCATGCTTACCCAGCGTGTATCTGTCCTGTTGCCAGTTTCTTGTGGTTTGATATAATCAATAAAGAAGTCATCTACGTCTTTTTTGTAAATACCAATTTCGTATCCAGACTGTCTGTCAATATAATTTTCATCTGGTCCTTTTCCATACCAGGTAACATTTGAAAATTCTTTTGGCAGTGTCAGGCTGTTGCCTATTACTGGAATTTCTGGAAGTCCTGCGCCTGGTGTTAATGTACTTGTTATTTTAATATCTCCAGTACCATATACAATAAATTTCTGGTGGTAAGAAGATTCAGTTGTTGTTGGAAGCTTGGAGTCTACTGTAATTTCAACCATTCCATTATTAATCTTTTTGGTGGTTACATTAGAAACCGCTTTATCAGCTCCTGCATATCTCCAGGTATCATATTCAGATGCTGAATAAAATCCAAGGTCACTATCTGTTGGTGCTCTCCAGAAGTCAGGCTGTGGACCACTTTCCAGAAGCTTTTTGCCTTTGTATGTAAAGTCTTTAATTGTCCCTGCTGTCTTATCAAATGTAACTGTAAAATTTTTTCCTTTAATAATTGTATAATCCTGGTCTTCTGATAAATCAAGATTTTCTATTGATGCAGTATTTAAAGTTTTTACAGCAGGTACGTCAAATGGCACAGCAAGCTGTCCATGTGCAACTTCATGTCCCTTTTCTGCCCATGAAGCTTTTTCTTTTAACTTAAAGCTTATATTTACAAAGTATTCTGCACCAGCTTTTAATTCTGGTTTTTTAAATGGTACAGTAATTACTTTTTCACCATAGGTTTTTACTTCTTCTGTAGAATCCTGTACAGGTCTTATATCCATATCTGTATCTGTAAATATTCCGCTTTGTATAGGTTTTTCATCTTCTATTAATTCCCATGAAGCTTCAAACTTATTAAGATTTGTAAATAAATATTTATTAGAAATCTTTACTTTACCTTCTAAAATGCCAGCATCTTCAATGCCAACGTTCTGATAGATATATTTTACCTGCTCAAGTTCTGGCTGTACTGTCCTGTCTGCTGATACAAGCCCGTTTGCGCAGAAGTTTTTATTGTTTGGATTTCCTTCTGGGATATTCTGCCAGTCACCACCAAAACTGTAATATGAATCTTGGGCATATGTTTTCTCTGTAGTACCATTAAAGTCAAGCCACAATAATGTATTGTTATCAGATTTTCTTCCAGTGTTATTTAACTCTTCTAATGAAAGTGCTTTGTTATAAATTCTTACATTATCAATTATACCTTTAAATGTGGCTGGAACATTTGGATTTTGTGCATCATAGGTAAGGTCTGCCCCTATGCCGACTGGGTTTGGACCGGAAACAATGCCAAATTCACTTGTTGTTGATGCAACTTCTTTTCCATCAAGATATAATTTAAGTGTTGTTCCATCATATGTACCTGCAATATGATGCCAGTTGTCTGTCCAGTCATCTGGTGTCTGGATTTGTGCTGCTGCTTTTTCATAAACACCCCAGTCATCATTATATTTGCCACCACGTATATAAAATTCAAGTACATCATTTTCTCCATCTACAAGCCTTCTTAGACCATAAGATTCAGAGTTGCACCATTCATCATTGCCTTTTGTGATAATTGGAGCTGTCTGGTTATATGCAGATGCATCAATTTGTCCTGAACCATCATTGCTTCCACGGAGTTTGTAACCTTCTGGTTTTACATATGCTTCTAATGTAAGTGGTGTATTGCCTGATAAATGCAGGGATTTGTCATTGTAAACCTGTGCGTATCCATTAAGTCCTTTTCCTTCTTTGCCATTGTCAGACAGTTCACCTTTTAATATAACTTCCAGATTATTCTTTCCATCATCTTTTAATATCTGGTCTGCCTGGGTCTTTATCTCGAGACTCTGGTCTACCCAGTCCCAGATAAACCCGCCTTGCAGGTTTGGATATTTCTCGTAAACGTCCCAGTATTCATCAAGGTTTCCAATACCATTACCCATTGCATGTGCATATTCACATTGGAAAGCTGGCTTTGTACCATGTTCTCCCCACCATCCTAAAGGATTTTTTATTTTGTCATCAACTCCAAGATTGTTGACACGGCGGTACATTCTTGACCATACATCTACTTCATCAATATCTCTCCAGCCTTCATAATGTACAAATCTTGTTGGGTCAAGTTCTTTGCAGAGTTTACCAAGTTCTGCCCAGGTATCACCGTTGTAACTTTCATTGCCTAAAGACCAGGACATAATGCTTGCATGGTTTTTACTACGTTCAATGGTACTTCTCATTCTGTCTTTACATGCTGCAATCCACTGTGGGTCGCTCTGTGGAATGTAATCGTTTAACCCATGGGATTCAATATTTGCTTCATCAATCATATAAAGCCCATATTCATCACAAAGGTCATACCATTTTGCGTCATTTGGATAGTGTGAATTCCTTACGGAATTAATATTATACTGTTTCATAAGAAGAATATCCTGTACCATGCTTTCTTCTGTAACGGTACGGCCTCCTTCTAATGATGTCTCGTGGCGGTTTACACCTTTAATCATAATTGGTGCACCATTTACAATAATCTGTGATTTATTAGTTCCTTTTCTTACAATTTCAATTTCCCTGAAGCCTACATGTGTTCCTGCTGTTTCTACAATATCACCGTTTGCATTTTTTAAAACAATTAACAATTCATAAAGCTCTGGATTTTCTGCTGACCAGAGTGCTGGTGCTGTTACTTGCTGTGAATAACTGGAAACAGCCTGGAAATAACGGTTGTCGTCTTCTGTTTTAAATGTAAAGTCCCCAAGTTCTTTTTTAAAGATTTCATTACCAGACTTATCATATAAAATACTTTCTACTTTATATCCATCTGCTGCTTTTCCGTTATATCCCCTTAATGTAACTTCAAAATTAAATGTTGCATCTTTATAGTTCTCATCAAGGTCTGTTGTATAAGCAAAATCGAATAAGGATGCTTCTTTGTTTTTGGCAAATAAAAATACATCCCTGAAAATACCGCTTAGACGTATAAAGTCCTGGTCTTCAAGATAACTTCCATCTGACCAGCGGTATACTTGTACAGAAATTGTATTGTCTTCACCTGCTGGTTTTAAATATTTACTGATATCAAATTCTGCTGGTGTATAGCTGTCTTCGCTGTATCCAACATTTTTTCCATTGACCCATACATAGAATGCGGATTCGACTCCTTGGAAAGATACAAAAACCTCTTTTCCATCCCAGTCTGCTGGCGTTTTAAATGTTCTCTTATAGGAGCCAACTGGATTGTAAATTGTTGGTGCAATGCCTCTTGGGCTGTCTGCTGGCAGTCCATAATTTGCCCTTGGGTCTTCTACACCTTCCCATGGAAGACGTGTATCAGTATATTTTGGAGAATCATAGTTTTCCGTCTGCCAGTTTGCAGGAACTTTTATATTCTTCCAGCTGCTGGTATCATAACTATCCTTATAAAACTCCATATTTCTTTCATGTGGGGATTTTACCCATTCAAATTTCCAAGTGCCATTTAATGACTGGTAATATGGTGATGTTTCATGCTTTTTTCTTAGTTCAGGTTTTTTTGCGCTCTCAATGTTGTCAAATCCTATAAAACTTGCATGTGCATCTTCCCTGTTTATCTGGAATACATCATTCTGGTCGAACCATTCTTCACCTTTAAATATGGCACTGTCATTATTTGCTGCTTGTACGTCCACCCCAATACCAGATAACGGAATACCCGTTGCCGCTATACTAAATACTAACGTTACGGCCAACAATTTTTTTGCTCCCATAATCAATTTCCTCCTTAATTGTTTATTATTATGAAATCTCCCCTTTTTCATATGTTTTTTGTACAGCTTATATATAGCCAGTATGTCTTCTGTTTTTTACATATAATTTATCTTACTTTAACCTTACTATTTAAGTCCCGCCACTTAATAAGTGGGGGACTTGTATATTTTAGAGGGTGTATAAACTTTTGCTGGAAGCCCAGGCAGGTTATTTTTTTAATTCCCTCCTTTCATGCCTGTTGTTCCAGGTAAGATAATTGTATTAAATCTCTTTAATAAAAAACATTAAAGAAGACATACAAAGATAGCTTGCAAGATAAGTTTTATTTTTTCTGTACATATTTCAGACAGTCAAGTGTTACTGATATAAGTATTATTATTCCTGAAAATACAAACTGCAGGTTTGTATCAATACCAAGTATGGTAAGTGAATAGGTAAGTGCTGTAAAAATAAATACACCTGCTACTACACCTGAAATTTTACCAATACCACCAGTGAAAGATACACCTCCTACTACACAGGCAGCGATTGCATCCATCTCCCAGCCTTGCCCATAAGTAGCAGAACCAGAACCAACCATTCTTGCACATTCAAGCCATGAGCCAAATCCATAGAGGATACCTGCCAGGACAAATGCGCCAACTGTTACTTTGAATACAGAAATACCTGATACTGATGCTGCTTCTGGGTTTCCTCCGACAGCGTACAGGTTTTTGCCAAATGTTGTTTTATTCCAGATAAACCATACTATTGCTATTGCTGCTGCTGCCCAGAGAATAATTGTTGGGAAGCCGTTTATTTTTGGAATAATCATATTAGGGATTACTGGTTCAATAGCACCAAATGACACACCCTTTGTTGCATATGTAACAAGCCCGAAGATTACAAGCATGTTTGCCATAGTAGAGATAAATGGGTGCATTTTAAATTTGGCAGTAAAGAAACCTGCAATGGCAGTAAAGAATGTACATAAAACAATACACATAAACAGTGCAAATATTACTCTTATGCCTATAGGCAGGCTTGTAAAGTCAAATACATGGCCAAAAACGGAGCCTGTATTAATCCCCTGGTGCATAATTATAGTTGCGGTTGTTATGCCCATGCCTACCATACGTCCAATGGAAAGGTCCGTACCTGTAAGAAGAATTAATCCTGCAACACCAAGGGCAAGGAACATTCTTGGTGAAGCCTGCTGCAGAATATTTAAAACATTGTTGTAAGTAAGCAGTGGTGAATCTTTTATAATTGGGGTTATTATACACAACATGATAAATATAAGGATTATAGCAATATACAAGCCATTCTGGAGCAAAAATGTCCTGCGGTTAAATGTATATTTATAATTTTCCCATTTCTGTGCCCTTGTTTCCATAAATGTGAATTTTGACATACGGAGCAAGTCAAGAAGATGGTATTTATAAGTATATGCTGCATGTTTTCTGTCTTTTATCTGTTGAAGGTCTTTTTCAAGCCCCATTTTGGCATCAAAAAGCCGGTTTTTATAAACATAATTTTCATCTTTTATTTCCTGGTGGTCAGAAAGTTTTGAAATATTTTCCTGGTGTTCTTGTTTAAGTTTTGCAACTTTTGTCTGGTATTTATCTTTTGCCTCTTCTTTTGCGGAAACACAGTTTTCTCTTATAGGCTGGTAATAGTCTTTATCAAAGTGCATTTTTAAATAAGCTTCAGCATCAGATATTAATTTTGACACTTCATCTTTGTTTTTAGACTCAACTGCCTTTGCTTTTTCAAGCACTGCCATGTCTTCTGCAATCTTTTTATCTTTTTCTCCTTTTGAAAGAGCACGGTCTTTTTTTGTTGTGCTAATATTATTTTGAAGAAAGATAATCCTGTCTGTCCCTTCTGCCCTGAGATTGTCAATTTTTGACTGGATTTTCCCTATATAATCATCTATTGGCTTGCGCAGCTGCATTTCTTGTTTATCTGTAAGAATTGTACTGTTTTTATTATCCATCTTTATTCATCTCCCTTTTATAGGTATTTTGCACTAAGTCTTAAAAGCTCTTCCTGGTCTGTTTCTTTTGTGTTGACAATTCCAGAAAGATGTCCGTTTGACATAACGCCGATGCGGTTTGTAATTCCAAGAATTTCTGGCATTTCGGAAGAAACAACAATAATTGTTTTCCCTTGTTTCGCCATATTGATAATTAATTCATAGATTTCATATTTTGCACCAACATCAATTCCTCGTGTAGGCTCATCCATCATAAATACTTTTGGATTACGTTCCAGCCATTTTCCTATAATAACTTTCTGCTGGTTGCCGCCAGAAAGGCTTGAAATCATATCTTCCGGACCCATACATTTTGTATGCATAATTTTGATTTCTTTGGCCGTTGCTTTAACCATTTTAGAATCAGAAAGTACCATACCAGATTTATACTGGTCTAAATTCGCAATTGTAGTATTAAAAGTAAGGTCAGCCTTTAAAAAGAGCCCATTTGCCTTACGTTCCTCAGTGACCATCGCAAAACCATTATCCATTGCGTCCTTCGGGCCATTAAAATTCATAAGGTGGTTATTAAAATAAACACGCCCTGCTGCTCTTGTACGTACGCCAAAAATAGTTTCTAAAAGTTCTGTACGTCCAGCACCAACCAGCCCATATAATCCAAAGATTTCCCCTTCTTTTACATCAAATGTGATATCCTGTAAATATGGTTCAAATTTTGTAGACAAATGCTGTATAGATAAAATAGTATCTTTTGGTATATTGTCAACTGGAGGGAAACGGTTTTCGAGAGAACGGCCAACCATGGCAGCTATTAATTCATTCATATTTGTATCTTTGCTGCTTTTTGTCATAACAAGGTTGCCATCACGCAGAACAGATATTTCGTCGCATATTTCAAATATTTCATCCATTTTATGTGAAATATAAATAAGGGAAATACCTTGTTCTTTTAACATTCTCATCATTTCAAAAAGTTTATCTACTTCCTGCACTGTAAGTGAAGAAGTTGGTTCATCAAGAACAATTACTTTTGAATTATAGGAAATTGCCTTGGCAATTTCGCACATCTGTCTTTGTGATACAGACATATTACGCATAGGCTGGGTAAGGTTCACAGTCATTCCTAGCTTTCTGAAAAGTTCGGAAGCTTCTTTTTTCATCCTGCCTTCATCAATTATGCCAAGAGAATTGACAGGATAGCGTCCAAGGAATAAATTATCCATTACATTTCTTTCAAGACATTGGTTTAATTCCTGGTGAACCATTGCAATACCATTTTCAAGGGCATCTTTTGGTCCAGAGAAGCTTACTTCTTTGCCATCAAGGAAGATATTACCTTCATCTTTCTGGTATGTGCCAAAAAGGCACTTCATCATTGTTGATTTGCCAGCCCCGTTCTCACCCATAAGACCCATAACCGTTCCTCGTTTCAAATCCAGGTTTATGTGGTCAAGAACCCTGTTACGGCCAAAGGACTTGCTCATGCCACGTATTGATAAAACAATATTATTTTTATTATTTTCCATTATTTTTACTCCTGTATATTGATATGTATAAGTACCAGGGCGTACCTGTAAACTGTCTTTATAAAATATGTTTCAGGCCCCGCCCTGGTTCAACGGTTACAATGTTATCTTATTTTAATAGTTATTATAAATTACTGGTTAAGTAAAGCTGTGTAAGAAGCAGCATTATCTGTTTTAACCATATTAATAGCAAATGCATCATACTGGCTTGGATTTCCAAGGCGGTTTGTTATATTTGACTCTGTCTGCCCGTCACCACCGATATAATCTACCTCCAGGTTAAGAAGGTCATCATAATTCTGGAGAAGAGGCTGGTATGTTGAGCTTAAGAAGTTATCAGAAGCATTATATATGTTCAGCCATACTTTCTTTGAGGCATGTGAACCTTTGTCAAGCTGTTTTGATACAGGTTCATAAACCTTTGTAGAATCTGTGAAGTCCTGGTAGTTTTCGGAAGTAACTGCAACGTTTAACGCATAATATGAACGGTGTTCTGAATCAAATACATATACATCATCGCTTAATACATTGCCTGCATCATCTGCTGTACCAATACCTGTATCAATATCTGCCCCGTCAAGTGCATTGCGTAGAACACGGAGTGTAAGGTATGCCTGTACGTCTGCATGCTGGCTGATAGTTCCGCCATATCCGTCTGCAATAGCTGCAACTGCATCGTTATTTGCATCATATCCAAATGTAGGTACTTTGTTATCTTTTGACCATGCATTGAACATTGACATTCCCATTCCATCGTTATTTGATACTACTATATCAATACTGTCACCAAATGATGATGACCATGTGCCTATTGCGTTACCAGCTGTAGCTGCATCCCATGTAGCACCAGCAGAGTTTTTCATTTCCTGTGAAGCAAGTTCACGTACTACATATTTCTTTCCGCCAGCTTCGATTTCACCATCTTTTACAGCAGAAGCGGAACCATCTGTATTAGTACCAACTGGGTCACTGTTGGTATCACCATCTTTCTCAACTCCTGTACCAAGTGCCTTACGTACACCTCTTGTACGTGCAATGGAATCATTGTGTCCAATATCACCAATAGCAAGGACATAACCGATTACGCCATCACCGTTGCGGTCGATTTTGTCAATGTTATTTTTAATATAATCACTAACCATTGTACCCTGGAGTTCTGCACCTTGGTTTGCATCAAAACCTACATAATATGTGTCATCATTATATGAAAGTGCAGTCATGTCAAGTTCACCTGTAGAACTGTTAGATGGCTGGCGGTTAAACCATACTAAAGGTTTATCTTTATTTGCCACCTCTGATGATGAGCCTTTTTTGTCTGATGAGCCTGAGTTGCCTGATGAACTATTATCAGGATTAGAACCACATGCTGCCAGTGAAAGGCTAAGAACTGTTACCATTGCCATTGAAATAATTTTTTTCTTCATACTCATTTCTCCCTTCTCTTTTACACTTTGTACGTGCTCTTTGTTGATATTGACAGTATATCCGGTATTATAAGAATAAAATATAGAATATTTTTTGCTTGTCATTGAAAATTTTAAGGTTTTTATTGGTAATATATAACAATAAGTTGTAAAAAACAGATATTTTTATAGGTTGGTTTTATATATTGCTTATACAGAATTAAAAAATATACAATATGGATATACTGGAACTGTACCAGTGTGGCTGGTATTATGACAGAATAAGAAAAAAAGATGCTGTCACAATAAGAATGAAGAATACAAGATATAGTATTTTGATAAAATGAAATTCCTATAACTTGTATGGTGTTTTCTTAATGTGGCAGCCTCATATTTTCAGGAATTAAAAATCCCTAAGTGAGTTGTCTTTTCTTTTCCCAATCCTGCATTAATATAAATATTAATCTAATTTGCTAAATGAAGAGAAAAAGGTTGTGTTAATGTAAATTCCTTTCCATATTTCTTACTGTTGTTAAATTTAAGACCTGCTTCTAATATTACATAATGATAGTTTTTTTCTTTGTCACCTTTTTTATAGTATCTTATGGTAATTGATGTTTTTATTACAGGTTTGCCATTTTCAATTGTAATGTCGTATGAATTGTTATAGCCAAATTCATATTTATTTGAAAGGCTGCTATCTGAGAGAGTATAACCATAAATTTCAAAAGCGCCTCCAGACATAAGTTCTGTCTTTGACTGGAAATTTTTATTATGTGTAATGTTTTTAATCTGGTTTAAAGATTCTATATCTGGACGTTTCTGGTTCTGGTCATAAAGTTTACAAAACTGTTCTGTAAAGTATCTGGCATTATCTTTTGTAAAGGTATATATTTCAAATACTGAAGATGTAATTATATTATAATCTTCATAACTGTAATCATAATTATATTTAATTATAAATAACTGGTCTTCTATATAAAATGCAGTTTCATCTTCGCCATCATTGTCAAAATCACTATTTATAAGTTCTGGAAGGTTTATTTCTGGAAAGTTTACATCTATTCCTTTCTGGGCTTTTTTTATGCCATGTACACTGTAATGTCCGGAACCTGTATAGATTAGGAGGGCGCTTGAATCATGTCTGGCATTTAGATAGTATAATGCTTGGTTTTCTGTAAGATTGCCCAAATAAGTCATTCTCATTTCATTTATAATCCTGGTTTCATGTTCCATAACTTCTTTAAAATCTTCATCTTTTATATTATTAAGGCTTTTTAAGATTTCATTATCTATATTTCCACTAAATACGCCATAAGTATAGTTTAACACCATTCCTTTATCTTTATAAAATTTATCCCATTTAGCCTGTTTGTTTTTATAATAATTAATTGGTATGGCATTTGAATATTTACTGGCAAAATCTAGTGCTACAGGTACATTATAATGTTCTTTTTTAGTTGTATTATAAGTATAATTTTCAAGTCCTTTTTTAACAGACTTTTCTATTTTTTTATCATTAAGCGGAAGCTGCCATTCATATTTTGTATATGTGAAGTTATCAGACTGTTTCTCTGTATCATCATCAAATATATAGTAGCCTTCTATTTCTTCTGCTTCCAATATATTTTTATTATTCTGTGTATTAAATTTATAGGCACGGTATGAATGGTGTGTGTTAGTAACAAATATTCCATCTTTTATTGAAACAGGTTCTCCTGAGCTGCTGCATGCCATAAATGTTAAAAATTCTACTTCTTTGCTGTCTGTATCATAGTAATATACATTTGCATATGAAGAGGCAGAGGTATCGTTAGAAATTTCAAATGTCTTTTCAGTTACAAAAAGGAGTGGTATGTTATCTTCTGTATATTGTATACTGAAATATAAATTATCTGTACTGGCAGGCTGGTCTGGTTCAAGACGGTATATCCATTCAGGGCGGGATAATATATCCTTTTTCATAAATTTTTCAAATGCTTTAATCCTGTTATCTGCAGCAGGGTTATTTATAGGTCTTTCGGTATTTAAAGATTCAGGCACAGTTGTGTTTACAGGGTTTAAGGCTGTCTGGCCTTTATTAACTGCCTGGTTTTTATTAACAGAGGATGTACTTCCGCTTGTCATGCCGCAGCCTGCAAGTATAACAGAAAAGGCTGTTACTAGGGCTATATGGTATTTTTTTAGCCTTCTTTTTTTAGTTATCATTATTAATCTCTCCTTTAAATTAGTTTTGCTGCTTCCAAGGGATGTTGTAATGCAAAACCTGCCTGGGCGGCTTTTCTGGCTTAGTGTTAAAAGCATTTTGCCATAATCATACCTTTCATTATTATTGCAGCTTTTTAAAACTGCTTCATCACATGCAAGTTCTGCATCTTGTTTTGAATAAAATGCTGCTATCCAGACAAAAGGATAGAACCAGTATATGCCAAGACATATTGTCCGGAGCAGTGCCCATATATTGTCTTTATGTTTAATATGTGTATATTCGTGTGCTAAAATTTGTGTTAAGTATTTTTCTTTGATATTATTGTCTGCTGGAAGATAAACAGCAGGATGGATTATGCCTGTAAGACATGGGGTCTTTACAATATATGATATGTATACGGGTATATTACTGCTGCTTTTAAACATAAGTTGCCTGCTTCTTTTGAGTTTTTTGTAAAATATTGAATTGGATATTATGATAAATATAAAGAATATTATACTTCCTGATATCCATATAACAGCTGCAGGTTTTATAAACTTGTTTTGTGTTTGTGGTTTTGTGTCTTTAGCCAGGTCTGCAGGTATATTTTCTTCAATATTTTTTATATCTGGTTCTCCGCTTGTAATTATTATATTATTTTTAACTGTGCTATTTATATTAGTATTTTTCTCATTTTTGTTTATAAACTGTTTTGTTGTATTTTTATTGTTGGTTTTGTTGTTATTTTTATTTTCTTCTGGTTTATTATTAATTGTAGTTTTTTCTTCTTTGGCGGGCTGGACATTTTTCTTATTGTCTGTAATATTTACCAGGTTCATTATGCTTAAAGGGCTTTCAATAATGGTTACTGGAACCAGAAGGCGTAAAAGCACTAATCCCCATAATGGGTATAATATTAAAAAACTTAATTTATTTTTAAACAGAAACCTTATAATAAGGATTACAATTACCATTAAGGCTGATGTGAGAAATAGTGTAACCATGTCTGCCTCCCATCCTGGATGTAGATTTTTGTATTATTATATGTATTTATTTTTTTAACTTTTGTAATATCTGTTCAAGTTCTGATATATCCTGGTCACTGAGTTCATTTTTGGCCACAAGTGCGGACATCATCATGCTTATGCTGCCATTATAGATACGGTTTAGGAAATTTCTTGTTTCTTTATGTGCAACTTCATCACGCCTGGTGTTTGTATAGAAATATTTTGTACGTCCTTTTTCTTCATGCCTGATAAGATTTTTTTCTTCCATACGTTTGAGCATTGTTGCACAGGTGCTTTTCGCCCAGCCTTGTGTTTTATTAAGCCTGGTGAAGATGGACATAAGGGTCTGTGGTTCTTCTTCCCATAGACATTCTAGTACATACCATTCACTTCCTGTTACTTTCACTATTTATATACCTCCTTACATTATTTGGTCTAATCTGTAGACTTATAATAACACTATAGGTCTATATTGTCAACCAGTTTTGCTATCTTTTTATTTCCTTTTATTACATAATATGGTAATGTTATGGATGTATATATGTGTTTGTGTATTGCGAATATATACTTGGCTTTTGCAAAAAATATGGTATCAGGATTTTTTATGAATGGAGGGATAGTATAATGAAGGATAATTTTATAAAGGTTGCTGCTATTACGCCAGATATACGGGTGGGTGATACAGAGTTTAATACAGAAAGTATTATTAAAGATATCCATGCAGCAGCAGAAGAAGGGGTTAAACTTGCTGTTTTTCCAGAGTTATGTATAACTGGTTACACATGTGGCGACCTTTTTCTGCAGGATACGCTTTTAAATGAAGCCATAGACGGGCTTGCAAAAATTTGTAATACATCAGATGATATTGATATGGTTATTGTTGCAGGGCTTCCTTTTATGTATATGGGCAGGCTCTATAATGTTGCTGCTGTAATCCATAATGGTATTTTGCTTGGCATGGTTCCTAAACAGAATATCCCTAATTATTCTGAGTTCTATGAGGCAAGACATTTTGCACCAGCACCTTCTAAAACAGATATTATTAATATCCCAGGGCTTGGTGTAGCTGGTGAGGGTATAAGTTTTGGTGCAAAGATTCTGTTCGAGGCTTTAAATATGCCTGGTTTTATGCTTGGCATAGATATATGTGAGGATTTGTGGATGCCTGTGCCTCCGTCATGTTACCATGTGATGGCTTCTGCAACTGTTATTGCTAACTTATCTGCAAGCGATGAAACGACAGGTAAGAATAATTACCGTAAGGAACTTGTAAGCAGCCAGTCTGCAAGGCTTGTGTGTGGTTATATCTATGCGGATGCAGGGGAGGGGGAGTCTTCTACAGACCTTGTTTTCTCAGGCCATAATATTATTGCAGAAAATGGTATTGTACTTGCTGAGTCAGAACGGTTTAACAACCAGATGGTTATTAGTGAAATAGACCTTGGAAGACTTGCAAGTGAAAGAAGGCGTATAACAACTTTTAATATAAAATCTCCTGCTGAATCAGGGTATATGGTAATGGGATTTGAATTTTGTGACATTTCTGAAACTGTGCTTACAAGGAAATATCCACGTACCCCGTTTGTTCCAGGAAATAAATCTGATATGGAACAACGCTGTAGTGAAATACTGGATATCCAGGCAATGGGGCTTAAGAAACGTCTTGCACATACAAATTGTAAAAATGCGGTAGTGGGCATATCGGGAGGGCTTGATTCAACCCTTGCGTTAATTGTAACTGTAAAGGCATTTGATATGCTTGGGCTTGACAGAAGTGGTATACAGTCTGTTACTATGCCTTGTTTTGGGACTACTGGCAGGACATATAATAATTCGTGTAATCTTGCTAAAAAGCTTGGTACTACGTTAAAAGAAGTTCCAATACATGAGGCTGTAAACCTGCATTTCCGTGATATTGGACATGATAGTAGTGAGCATGATGTTACTTATGAAAATGCACAGGCAAGACAGCGTACTTTTATACTTATGGATATAGCAAACCAGGCGGGTGGCATGGTAGTAGGTACTGGAGATATGTCTGAACTTGCACTTGGATGGGCGACATACAATGGTGACCATATGTCTATGTATGGTGTAAACTGTTCTGTCCCTAAGACACTTGTAAGGTATCTTGTACTTTATTATGCCAGGACATGCAATGACAAGGAACTGGGTGATATTCTTATGGATGTGCTTGATACGCCTGTAAGCCCTGAACTCCTGCCGCCAAAGGATGGTGAAATATCACAGAAGACAGAAGACCTTGTAGGTCCTTATGAACTGCATGACTTTTTCTTGTATTATATGATGCGTTTTGGGTATACGCCTTCTAAAATATACAGGCTTGCAAAATATACTTTTGACGGGGCTTATAGTGAAGATATAATATATAAATGGCTGTGTACATTTTACCGCAGGTTCTTTTCACAGCAGTTTAAACGTTCATGTCTTCCAGATGGCCCAAAAGTGGGAAGTGTTGCACTTTCACCACGTGGTGACTGGAGAATGCCAAGTGATGCATCTGTAAATATGTGGATAAAAGATTTAGAACAAATAAAGGCTTGCAATAACTAATTTAAAATATATGGAGGGCAGCATGGATTTATTATACAGGCTTTTTTATACAATATTTTCTATGAGTGTTATAATTGCTGTAATTGTGCCAGTTGTCCTTGTGCTGCGGCTGCTGCTTGCCAAAGCGCCGAAGATATGTATTGTATATTTATGGCTTCTGGTTTTCTTCAGGGGTATATGCCCAGTAGCTTTATCGAGTACATTTAGCATTGTGAAGGCATGGAACAGGAAGTTTCATGTACTGCTGTCCCAGACTGGTCTTGAGGTGGCTGGCAGTACAGGTATTATGAAAGGCTGGACCAATGTATTTACTAGTGATATTTCTGTTAATAGAAGTTATATGGCATGTACTTATATATGGTGTGCAGGAATGGCGGGTTTGTGTATAATTTTATTTGTGCATAGAAGAAAATCAAAGGGTGTAATTAAGGATGCTGTGCATATATATGACAGGGTGTACCAGTCTAAAGGGCTGGAAAGCCCGGTTATAACAGGGATTTTTGTTTTGAAACAGTATCTTCCCGCAGATATAAAGGTGAATGATATAAAATATCTTTTACAGCATTTTGAAGCACATAGAAAAAGAAAAGATGGTATAAAAAGATTTTTGGCTTCTTTGGTAGTTATTGTACATTGGTTTAATCCATTAATATGGGTTGCATATCATTTCCTGTCTGTTGATATTGAAATGGCAGCAGATGAAATGGTTGTTAAAAATAACGGGCAGGCTTCTGCAAATGGATATGCACAGGAAATTTTTAATTTAAAAGAAATTTCTAATAAAGGAATACTTTCTCCTTGTTTTTCTGGTGAAAGGTATTTACAGCCAAGGGTATACAGACTGTTGCACATACAACAAGGAAGCAAGGGATATGTCTGTCTTGCTTTGCTTATGCTGTTTTTGTGTTTTGCATGGATATTTTTGTTAAGGCCATTACAGATATTGTGGGCTGGAGGTACATGGGGAATAGAATATGAAACAGGAACAGACAGCAGTCTTTTTAATGACAAAGAAGATATTGTTGTGGCAAGCCTTGATACAACTTCACCTTCTGGGTTTGGAAGAACTTTGCAGCTTGTAATGACATCAGGTACATATGATAATAGCAGTGGTTATACTGGTGATTTTATTATAAGGTTAAGTGATGGTTATGACCCAGAGATTGCCAAAGCAGAACTTAATTATTATTTTAATGATATAAAAGATGGAAATATGCATTTTGGAGAAGGAACAAAGTTATATGCATATGATTACAATGGTGATGGCACAAATGAAATTGTAATTGGCCAGCAGGTGGAAGTGTCTGGCAGCAGGTGGAAGGAAATAACTGGTTCTAAAAGAAAAGGAAATGGGTTTTTAAATGAATATTATATCTGGAATATTGAGGAAACTTCATTAAAAAAGGTTTCAGATGCAATTTATGATACATCAGGCAAAGAGCCCGCATCATGCCAGTTTGATATACCTGAAATGACTACCAGGGTATTTATTACAGAACTTCAAGGTAAAAAGATGTACTATGTATGGAATACAGGACAGGAAAGATACCAGCAGATGGAACTGGAGGAAGATGATATTAAAAAATACAGGACAGATTATAATGGTCCTGCTAGCGGAGATGGTGAAAAAAATTCGCATACTCTTGAAAGTAATGGAACTGCCCTTATAGAAATAAAAACACAAAAAGATGCAAGTGGAAGTGAAGTTATAAAGGAAATTATTTTAAATCCTGGCACATCTTCAAGGAAAATGAAAACAGCAGAAGGGTATTTCTGTGATATAAAATGGGTGATGGCTGCTGATGGAATTACAGGCAGGTATGCAGTCCTTATTTATAATGGGTTAAAAGCACAGACTTTTATAATATATGATTTAGAAGAACAGGATGTATACTATTCCCATGAGGATGGTAATAATATTCTTAATGAAACTTATAAAAAATATAATGGGAACGATGCTAGGTTTAATGAGGAAAGTCCTACAGTATATACTCTTATGGAGAAAGACGGGGACACGCTTAAAATAGGTTTTGCTGCAAGTTCTAATGATGGGGCAGCAGTTAATGGCAGCTATGTATATAATACAGTTACAAAAAATATTTCAAATTTTAGTTATATGCAGGACAAAAACTAATGGAAAATACAAAAAGGGGATATCGTTGCTGGATATGTGCGGTATCCCTTTAAATGTTTTCAATATAGGATGTATATTTGTTAAAATTGCCTGAGTAGATTGTTTTAAGAAGTGAGTCAGCATTGCGCAGAGCTGCTGCTATAGTAGAATTTGACAATATTCCGCTTTCCATTGCATCAGCAAACTCATCCATGTCAACGACTTCAACGTGTCCGTCAGGATATATAAGTATATCAATTAATAAGTCGTTAAATGTAAATGAGTTAGTTTTGTTATTATATATTGTTTCAATAATATCACAGTACCAATATACAAGGGTGCCATTTTCATTAAATATTTTACTTACTTTGATGCCATCATTTATAAAATACGCAGAAATACCGTTGTTTATATCATGCCTGGGTTTTAAAACATCCCATTTTGTGATGATAATGTTGTCTTTAAAATGTATAATATTGTCGTTTTTTAATTCAATTATTTCTTCAGGTATGAAACGTTTGCGGAATAGCCGTATATTGTCCATAATATGTCCCCATTCTATAATATATTTTGTGAAAAAAAGTATTGGAATAATTATAATAGTGTAATGATGTAATGTAAAGAAGTAATCATAATTTTTTTAAAAACATTTATATAAAATCCTGCATAAAGCATAATTATATTTAATATTGTATAGTTGTTAATATAACACAGGTTCCATGTTCTAGTTAAACATATTTTGTCCAGGGCACGTTCCCACTGCATTGGAAACACAGCAGTACATAGAATTTGAAAAGACCAGATTCAAGCACTTGCGTTTCCAAAGCGCCCCTTTAATGGAATATGTTTAACTGGGATATTGGAACTGCTGTGTAAATTATATGTTTAGTGCATATATATGCTTATTATAAATATTTGTGTAGACTTTTTTAGGACTATATCTTATAATAATATCTGGAAAGTAATACCATCTGTCTGTAAGGAGGAATGTAGCAAATTGGAGGATAAAGACCATAAGGTTTTGAAAAGTTTTGTAATGATAACGCAAATCAGTGTTAATATGATGGTGCCAATATTTCTTTGTGCTGCGCTTGGTGTGTGGCTTAACAGGCTGCTTGGTACAGATGTCTGCTTTCTTGTGCTTGTGTTTATAGGCATTGGTGCATCATTCCGGAATGTTTATATACTTACAAAATCATTTTATTCTGCTGATATGAAAAAAGAGCATGACAGAATTAAGTATATACAGGAATTGAAAGATTATAGCAGTAGTCCTGGGGAGAAAGAGGAATATAAGGAAATAGTTAAGACAAAGCGTTATCCTGAAAACAAAGGGCCAGCTAGAAAGTAAAAGGGGTTTCTTGTAATGAAAAAGGCAAAACAAATCCTGAAAGAAATGTTTGCTGGGCTGGTAGTATGGTTACTGCCAGTTTTGATTATATTAGTTATAGTAGCAAGACATAAGCTTGCCATGACAATGGGGGTATTGCTTGGTGGAGCAACAGCGGCAGGGCTTTTATTACACATGTACCATCATCTTGATATAGCACTTGATATGGATGTAAAACATGCACAGAGCCATATACAGTTTGCTGCTATAAGAAGGCTTTTCTTTATGGCACTTGTAATTGCAGTGTCTATGGTATGGCATATGTATATCCATCCTGTAGGTACTGTTTGTGGATTATTTGGCATGAAGATTTCCGCTTATTTGCAACCCGCAGTTCATAAGATAGTGGGGCGTATACAAAGGTGGTAGTGTTTTGACAATATATTAATATTGTTATTTCAATACAATCTTATAGAAAAGGAGGGTGAAAATGTGGGAAATGGCGTCTTAGATTTGCCGCAGGTCTTTAGCAGGGTTTTTCTTGCTGACAGCGGTGAGCAGGTTGACTTCTTTATAAGAGGTTATTCAAATACAAAATTCTCATTCTTTGGATGGGATGTGTATCTTACAACAACGCATATATCTATGATTATTGTTATTGCTGCTATACTTGTTTTTGCAGTATGTGCAAACCGTGCCATTAAGAATGCAGATCCTAACAAAGTACCAGGTCCGTTCCTGAATGTGGTTGAACTTATAGTTGAATCACTTGATGGAATGGTAAAAGGTACAATGGGGCCTAAAAAGGCAATGGCTTTCAGGAACTATGTAAGTGCACTGTTTCTGTTTATACTTGCCTGTAACCTGTCAGGCTTGTTGGGATTAAGACCGCCAACAGCAGATTTTGGTGTAACATTTCCTCTTGCAGTTATTACATGGGTAATGATTCAGTACAATGGATTTAAGTACCAGGGAATGGGCAAGATAAAAGCTTTATTTGAGCCAATTTTCTTATTCTTCCCAATGAATCTTATTAGTGAATTTTCAACACCTGTGTCAATGTCACTCCGTTTATTTGGTAATATATTATCAGGAACGGTTATGATGGGGCTGCTTTATGGTTTGTTGCCAAGAGTTCTTACTCTTATATGGCCTGCCGCACTTCATGCATATCTGGATGTATTTTCTGGATGTATACAGGCATATGTATTCTGTATGTTGACAATGAGTTTTGTTTCTGATGCAATAGGGGAAGATGCCTGAGCGTAGTATATGTTAAAAATGTTCTGGTATCACAATGTATTTATTGGTTAAATGTTATTTTTAAGGAGGATGTAAAATGAATATAACAAATGAAGGTTTAGTATTAATGGGTTCTGCTATCGGTGCAGGTCTTGCAGTTATCGCAGGTATTGGTCCTGGTGTTGGACAGGGTATTGCCGCAGGTTATGGTGCTTCTGCAGTTGGACGTAACCCAGGTGCAAAGGGTGATGTTATGTCAACAATGATTTTAGGACAGGCGGTAGCAGAAACAACAGGTCTTTATGGTCTCGTAGTTGCATTAATCCTGTTATTCGCTAACCCACTTTATGGCAAACTTTGATTTATGCAATTACCAGATTGCAGCAGAAAGGAGGCTGAAAAGTGAGTGGTGTGGTAAAAGTAGCTTTGTCGGGCAATGCACTTGGCGATTATATATTTGGTTTGGACCCACAGCTTCTTGTTGATGCGCTTATAACCATAATTGCGATGTTTGCATTATTCCTCTTACTTTCTTATCTGCTCTTTAACCCTGCACGCAATATGTTACAGAAAAGGCAGGATTTTATAAAAGAACAGCTTGAAACAGCAGCTAAAGAAAAAGAGGATGCCATACAGTTTAAGTCAGAATATGATGCAAAACTTAAGGCAGTTGATAAGGAAGCTGAGGAAATCCTTAGCGAGACCCGTAAGAAGGCAATGAAAAAAGAAAGCGTCATTATTAATGAGGCAAAGGAAGAATCTGCAAGAATCCTTGAAAGGGCAAACCATGAGGTTGAACTTGAGAAATCTAAGGTAAAGGATGATGTGAAGCAGGAAATTATTGCTGTTGCATCCATTATGGCAGGTAAGATTGTTGCATCTTCTTTAGATGATAAGAAACAGTCACAGTTAATTGCAGACACTTTAAAAGAGATGGGTGATGAAACATGGCTAAGTTAGTATCAAAAACATACGGCGATGCTTTGTTTGAAGTTGCCGTAGAACAGGGCACACTGGATACCATGCTTGAAGAAGTGGAAGCAGTTTTACAGGTGCTTAGGGATAACAAAGAATACATTAGTCTTCTTTCACACCCAAGAATTCCGGCTGAAGAGAAAAAGGTTATGGTAGAAAAGGCATTTAAAGGGAAAGTTTCCTCTGAACTTACTGGATTTATTATAACCATTGTAGAAAAAGGCCGTTTTTCAGAAATAGAAGATATACTTTTATATTTTATGTCAAAAGTATGGGATGAAAAGAAGATTGGTGTTGCCTGTGTGACATCTGCTGCTGCTTTGTCAGACACACAGAAGAAGGAAATAGAAGCAAAGCTTCTGAAAACTACTTCATATGTAAAGTTCCGTATGAGTTATTCTGTCAATCCTGCTTTGATTGGCGGAATGGTTATACAGATAGGTGACAGGGTAGTAGACAGCAGTGTAAAAACAAAGCTGGAAAATATGGCTAAGGAGCTTAATAAAATCCAGCTGTCTAATTAAAAATTGAAGGAAGGTGCAAGAGTAACATGAATTTAAGACCTGAGGAAATCAGTTCTGTAATTAAAGAACAGATTAAGAACTATAGTACCAAGTTTGAAATTGCAGATACAGGTACTGTAATACAGGTTGCCGATGGTATTGCCCGTATTCATGGTCTGGCAAAGGCTATGCAAGGTGAGCTTCTTGAATTCCCAAATGAAGTTTATGGAATGGTGCTTAACCTTGAAGAAGACAATGTCGGCGCTGTGCTCTTAGGCGGCCATAAGAATATTAATGAAGGTGACATTGTAAAGACTACAGGAAAGGTTGTTGAGGTTCCTGTTGGAGATGCAATGCTTGGACGTGTAGTTAATGCTCTGGGACAGCCTATAGATGGAAAAGGACCTATTGAAAGTAAAAAGACAAGGCAGATTGAAAGAGTTGCATCAGGTGTTATTTCCAGAAAGTCAGTAGATACACCATTACAGACTGGTATTAAAGCTATTGACTCAATGGTTCCTATCGGAAGGGGACAGCGTGAGCTTATAATTGGTGACCGCCAGACAGGAAAAACAGCTATTGCGATTGATACAATTATTAACCAGAAAACGGAGAATGTATATTGTATATATGTAGCTATAGGACAGAAGGCTTCAACTGTAGCATCTATTGTTAATAAACTTGAGGAATATGGTGCTATGGATTATACAACTGTTGTAGCTTCTACAGCAAGTGAGCTTGCACCATTACAGTATATTGCACCATATTCAGGCTGTGCAATAGGTGAAGAATGGATGGAAGCTGGCAAGGATGTGCTTATAATCTATGATGACCTGACAAAGCATGCTGCTGCATACCGTACAATGGCACTGCTGCTTAAGCGTCCTCCTGGACGTGAAGCTTATCCTGGTGATGTATTCTATTTACATTCCAAACTTCTTGAAAGGGCAGCAAGGCTTAATGATAAGTTAGGCGGAGGTTCACTTACAGCGCTTCCTATTATAGAAACACAGGCAGGTGATGTATCTGCATATATCCCTACTAATGTAATTTCTATAACAGATGGGCAGATTTATCTTGAAACTGAAATGTTTAATTCTGGTTTCCGTCCTGCTATTAATGCGGGCTTGTCAGTATCCAGGGTTGGTGGCTCTGCGCAGATTAAAGCTATGAAGAAGATTTCTGGCCCGATACGTATTGAGCTTGCACAGTTCAGGGAACTGGCTGCTTTCTCACAGTTCAGTTCAGACCTTGACCCTGAAACTAAGGCACAGCTTGCACAGGGTGAAAGAATACGTGAAATATTAAAACAGGACCAGTATAATCCTATGCCAGTAGAGAATGAGGTAATGATTATATATGCTGCTACTAAGAAGTATCTTATTGATGTAGAAGTAGAAGATATACTTGAGTTTGAGAAAGGTCTTTTTGAGTATATTGATACAAAGTATCCAGAAGTGCCAGAGTCAATACGTACAGATGGTGAAATCAAGGAAGATACAGAGAAGAAGCTGGTTAAAGGAATAGAGGAATTTAAGGCGGATTTCATTAAGAATAGATAGAGAGGTGTTATGATATGGCCTCAATGAGAGATATTAAAAGGCGTAAAGAGAGTGTCCAGAGTACAGGACAGATTACGAAAGCTATGAAGCTTGTATCCTCTGTAAAGCTGCAGAAAGCTAAAGTAGGTGCAGAAGTGTCAAAACCTTATTTTGATACAATGTATGAAACTGTAGCAGATATGATTGCCAAATCGGCACAGATGTCACATCCGTTTCTCCAGAAAAGCCAGTCTGAGAAGAAGGCAGTAATAACTATAACTTCAAACAGAGGTCTGGCTGGAGGATATAATTCCAATATAGTGAAACTGGTTTCTAAGGATGAGCGTTTTAATAAGGATGATACGGTTATTTATGCTGTAGGGACAAAAGGACGTGACTCCCTTTCAAGGCAGGGCTATGATATAGCAGGTGATTATTCCGAAGCAATTAATGAACCGCTTTATAGTGATGCAATGGAGATTGGCAAGGAGCTTTTAAGTAAGTTTACAAGTGGTGAAATTGGAGAAATATATCTTGCATATACAATATTTAAAAATACAGTAGTGCAGATACCTGCAATGATTAAGCTGCTTCCTATTGATGCAGAAGATATAGTATCAGAGCAGGAGGAAGAGCCTGAAAGCTCACTTGACAAGATAACACTTATGAATTATGAGCCTGAACCTGAGGAAGCACTTGATGCTATTATTCCTAAATATGTAAACAGCCTTATATATGGAGGTCTGGTAGAATCACATGCAAGTGAGAATGGTGCCCGTATGCAGGCGATGGATTCTGCAACAAGCAATGCAGAAGATATGATTAGTGATTTATCACTTAAGTATAACAGGGCAAGACAGGCTTCTATTACACAGGAGCTTACAGAAATTATAGCAGGTGCATCAGCTATTTCATAGTAGTATATTGGTATCTGGTATGTATAATAATAGTTTAATTCCTTGTTTTTAAAAGGAATTGGTTGTAAATATAATAAGAAGGAGAAAGACGATGGCAGAATTAAATACAGGTAAGCTTACCCAGATTATCGGTGCCGTTCTGGATATCAAGTTCCCAGAGGGGAAACTTCCAGAAATCAACGATGCTATCAGAGTACCATTAAATAATGGTGGAAAGCTCGTAGTTGAAGTTGCACAGCATCTGGGTGATGATACTGTGCGCTGTATTGCAATGGGTCCTACTGATGGTCTTGTACGTGGTATGGAAGCTGAAGCAACAGGCGGTCCTATTTCAGTTCCTGTTGGTGAAGCTACATTAGGACGTATGTTTAATGTACTTGGTGAGCCTATTGATGAGAAGCCGGCTCCTGAAGGGGTAATGTATGACCCAATCCATAGAAAAGCACCAGCATTTGAAGAGCAGTCTACAGCGACAGAAATACTTGAAACAGGTATTAAGGTCGTTGATTTGCTCTGCCCATATCAGAAGGGTGGTAAAATCGGGCTTTTCGGTGGTGCTGGTGTAGGTAAGACTGTATTAATACAGGAACTTATAACAAATATTGCACAGGAGCATGGTGGATATTCAGTATTCACTGGTGTAGGTGAGCGTACACGTGAAGGTAATGACCTTTATTATGAAATGATTGAGTCTGGCGTTATTGATAAGACAACAATGGTGTTCGGACAGATGAATGAGCCTCCAGGGGCACGTATGAGGGTTGGTCTTACAGGGCTTACAATGGCAGAAAACTTCCGTGACCGTTCTGGTAAGGATGTACTTTTGTTTATTGATAATATTTTCCGTTTCACACAGGCTGGTTCGGAGGTTTCAGCACTGCTTGGGCGTATGCCTAGTGCGGTTGGATACCAGCCGACACTGCAGACAGAAATGGGTGCATTGCAGGAGCGAATAACTTCTACTAAGAAGGGTTCTATTACATCAGTACAGGCCGTTTATGTACCTGCTGATGACCTTACTGACCCTGCCCCAGCTAATACATTTGCCCATCTGGATGCTACAACAGTTCTTTCACGTTCTATATCAGAGCTGGGTATTTATCCTGCTGTAGACCCTCTTGAGTCTACATCACGTATACTTGACCCTCATGTAGTTGGTGAGGACCATTATAAGGTGGCACGTGGTGTACAGGAGATACTCCAGAGGTATAAAGAGCTTCAGGATATTATTGCAATCCTTGGTATGGATGAGCTTTCAGAAGATGATAAGATTGTGGTAAACAGGGCAAGAAAGATACAGAGGTTTTTATCACAGCCTTTCCATGTTGCAGAACAGTTTACAGGACTTCCAGGACAGTATGTGCCAGTAAGTGAAACTGTACGTGGTTTCCAGGAAATACTTGATGGTAAGCATGATGATATTCCAGAAAACCTTTTTCTTAATGCAGGTACAATTGATGAGGTTGTCCAGAGGATGAAGTCTAAGTAGAAAGGAGATACAATATGGCGGACAAAACGTTCAACTTACAAATTATCTCCCCTACACGTGTCTTCTTTGATGGTGACGCAGAAATGGCAGAAATGAAAACTACAGAGGGCGAGATTGGTGTACTGGCGGGCCACATTCCTCTTACAGCAATACTTACACCTGGCATACTGCGTATTAAGCAGGCAGATGGCAATAAGGAAGCTGCACTTCATGATGGTTTTGTTAAAATTACAAAAAGCAAGGTAACTATTCTTGCAGAGTCATGTGAATGGCCAGATGAAATAGATGTAAACCGGGCCGAAGAGGCAAAGCTGCGTGCAGAACGCCGCTTAAAGAGTGGTGAGAAATCTGTAGATATGATGCGTGCAGAACTTGCACTGAAAAAGGCACTTACAAGAATTGATATCGCAACAAAGTATAAATAAAAATGATAAGATAAAATAATTAAAACAGCCAGAAGCATATTGTCAATGCTGCTGGCTGTTATTTAATTATAAATGTTTTATGCCAATACCATATATAACTCTATAGTACTGGCATAAAAATTAAAATTTTTAACTTTAATTTTGTTTAAGATAAATAATCTGCATAATCCTGTGCTGTTGTCTTGCCTGTTTTCCAGTCTTCCATCTTCTGCTTTGTTGCATCAAGTGTCTGCTCACAAATTGCAGGAAGCTTTTTGCCCCATGCTGCAGTAGCTTTGTCATAACCTTTCTGGATAGCAGCCATCATCTCATCTGCCTTATCTGTGTCACCTCCAGCTAATGCTATTGCCATGCTTACAAGCCTGTCTGAAGTTTTATTTACACCCCAGTAACCATCTTCAGAAATATCTTCCTGTGCCTGCTTAATTGTTGCTGGGTCAGCATTTTTAGCAGCCTGGCCAAAGATAGTTGAAAGATTTGAATTAGCAGTGTTAAACTTATCTGTCTGCTTTGCAAGTAACTTCTCTACAAGGCTTCTCATTGAGTCCGCACGTGACTGCTGGTCTGCTTTCAGTTTTGAAATAACAGAATTTCTGTTGTAAATCTTGTTAGCGCTGTCTTTGTTCTTGTTAGTGCCCTTTTCATATACAACTTCTTTGTTTTCAGCGCTATTTTCAGCTGCTTTCTTTTCAGCAGCAGTGTCTTTCTTTTCAGCTGTCTTAGCAGCAGTAGTTTCATATGCCTGTGTTGTTGCTGATACTGATGATACGCTCATAGTTAGACCTCCTTTTTTATGCTATTACATCCAGCTATATGGATGCGGTTGTTTGCTTCTAATAATCTATGTACGGAATGATTATTATTGTGTATTATCTATATCGGTTTTAATACTTAATATATTTAGCTGTTTTAAGGAAAAAATATCCATGGATAAAATCTTAATAAAAATTTAATATTTATTACATAACTTCTATTTCTGGCTGTTTTTCTTTATTTTGCTGTTGTCAAGTATAGTAATATTTTTGTATCCAATTTGTTTAAATGTGTTACCTGAAACTTTATTCACAGTTGAGTTTTCACGTACACATAAACCACTAACTTTGGCATTAGTAATTTTATTATTATTTATACTTCCATTAACTTTTGCAGCTTTATTAATACATATGCCATCTTCTTTTACATTTGTAATAATATTATTGGTGATATTATTGGCAACTGCACCAACACGCATGTAAATTCCATGTAGATTTGATTTTGTAATTGTATTGTCACATATATTTCCATATACTCTTGAATGTGAATCTAAATAAATTCCAACTTGTGCACCAAATCTTCCACCTTTTTGGATTTCTTTTTTCCAGTCTTTGCTATGTTTATATGTACCAATATTGTAAAGTGTATTTCCTTTTATGTCTTTTTTAATATATGCTTTATCCTGGTTGGCTTTACTGTTATCATTGCCGCTAGGTCCGGCATAAAGCTTAATTCCAGAATATGTAACATTTTTAATAGTATTATTAGTAATGCTTTTAACATAAGTTGGATATGCTTTTTTTCCAGAGCCTTCATCAGCATTTATCATAATGCCACAGTCGCCATTACCACCATTATTTGCCCCTCCTATGTCATCCATATTATTGCTGTCAATGGCATTGACATGAGAACCATGGTAAATACCAATGCCATGCCCTTTTACACTTTTAATAGTATTATTAGTAATATCACCATTGATTGGAGTGCCGCCAGCGTATATAGCCGTTTTTTGGCAGTTTTTAATTGTATTGCCAGATATATTGCCTTTTAATGTTGAATTATACAAATATAATGCAATATCTGATGATTTTGTAATTGTATTTTTTTCAATATTGCCATCAAATTCTGCTCCCATAAAAGCGATTGAGAATTTTTTTGAGTTTGTAACAGTATTTACTTTAATAGAGCCCTGTTTATTAACACCTTTAACAAGGATACCACATTCAGAGGGATTATTGACAGTTACATTTTCTATTGTAATATTTTCTGAATCTTTAACAAATATACCAGCACCTTGGAAAGTTCCTCCATTAATAGCAGAATTTTCAGTTCCAGAGGTTATGCGTATTGCATAGTTATCTGATATGCCATCACATGAGATTTTTGTGCCAGGTTCAAAATTAAGAGTTGTATAACTTGGTATATTAATTTCTTCATTAAGCTCATAATTACCTGTTTGTACCGATATTGTATATGGGTTTGTTTTAGAAGCATTATCTTCCGCTTCAGATAATGCTTCCCCAATATTTTCAATATCTGTGATTTTAATTTCTTCTGCCATTGATTTGCGGCTTGCTGTGTTTAGTGAAAAAAAAGTAATAGTACATAGAATAAATAGTTTAGATAGCTTGGCTGTAGATGTTCTTTTCATTTAAAAATACCTCCATATATTAGTCTGGATAAAATTCTAACATGAATATAAAGTAAAATCAATAAATATAAAAGAACATTATATTAAAGCCGTTTGATTTAATTGACACTATAGTATGCCATTAATATAATAAAAGTGTACAAAAAGGTAAAAAATTTATTTTAATTAAGGGGAACATAATGTTTAATTATATTTATCCAGTAATTGCCAGCCAGGCATGTTATCCGTTTTATTTATCTGGTATAGGAATTGCATCACCAGAGTACCATGTTATAAGGGAAGAGGGGCTGGTTTCACACCAGATATTATTTACTATCAAAGGTGAAGGCGGGTTAAATATTGATAATAAATCATATATAAATAAAAAAGGAACAATATTTTATGTGGCATCAGGTGTTCCACATGAATATTACCCTTTAGACAGGGAATGGACTTTTATTAAATACAAGTGCAAGCGCTAGTATTATTAAGGATGCAGTTACTTATATTGATAAAAATTACAGTAAAGATATTAGTTTAAAAGAATTATCGGATATATGTGGTATTTCGAGACAGCATTTCTGCAGTGTATTTAAGAAAGAATTTGGTATGAGACAACTTGAATATCTGGCAAAAAAGAGAATATCAGAAGCAAAAGCCATGCTTTGTAATACTGGTAAAAGTATTTCTTTAATAAGCCTTTCGCTTATGTCAGGATGTGCTGCATGTTCTGGGCAGAAAAAGGAGAATAAAGCCAAGGATACATATTCTATAATATCTGGACCCTAAAGAACAGCCAGATGCAGAAAAACAGCCAGAGAGGACAGTGCCAGTGGATACTAAGGAATATGGGATAACTATAGATGGCGGTAATATCCGTACAGAGAATAAAAACGGGCTTACTATGGACAGATACATCTATGGGGCATACAAGCTAAAGAAACCAGGTTATGCCCTGTTGTCATGCTGAGGGGTATCTGGCTGTACTGTGTGGCATAATATAATATCAGCATTATTATATTTTTCTTTTGCTTTTTTGTATACAGCACTTGCTTTTTCTTTATTTTCAAATATTCCAAATACTGTTGGTCCGCTTCCGCTCATAAGTGAACCTGATGCTCCGTTATCTGTTAGAAATGTTTTAATTTCACTGATTAAAGGATATTCTTTAATAGTAACTGTTTCAAGTACATTTGAGAGGCAGGAAGCTATTCCTTTAATATTTTTAATATTTATTGCATTAACCATGCCATCTATGTCAGGATGGTATTTAAGCCCAGGGAGGTCCAGGTGTGTATATACATAAGCTGTGCTTACAGATATGCAAGGTTTAACAAGTACAAGCCATATTTCAGGCAGAGGGGATAAAGGAGTAAGTATCTCCCCAATTCCTTCACAAAGTACAGTTCCTTTTTTAATACAAAAAGGAACATCTGCACCAAGAGTAACACCAATCTTGCATAGTTCTTCTTCTGATAATCCAAGACAGCATAATTTATTGATGCCTTCAAGGGTAGCTGCACAATCGGAACTTCCTCCTGCAAGTCCAGCAGCAGCAGGTATATTTTTATCCAGGTGTATAGCAAAACATGTTTTTATATTAAACTTTTCTTTCATAAGCATAGCAGCTTTGTATACAAGGTTTTTGCTTGCAGGGATTTTATCAGGGAGTTCCTTATTCATTGTAAAGTTTACAGGATTATGGCTGCCAGTACCTGTTATGGCAGATATAGTAATAGTATCATATACACTTATAGTCTGCATAACCATTTTCAGTGTATGGTATCCGTTACCAAGTTGTCCTGTTACATCAAGTGAAAGGTTTATTTTAGCAGGAGTATTTATATTAATTGTGTTATCTGGTATAATATCCATAATCAGCCTCCATATAGTCCAATAATTTTTATAGTACCATAATACCATTTTATTTAAAAAAAGTAAAAAATTCTTGGAGATTTTTTTGGCTGTTCGTGTTATACTTATAAGAGCTGGGATAAAAATTTGTTTATTAGCGGAAGAAACCAGCTACAAACTGAATAATGATTAGAGGATTATATATAGATTATGCAAGATAAACAGGACAATGAAAATACAGAAAAAAGCAGGAATTATATTAAATACGCATTTATAGTGCTTATATGCCTGGTAGTTATACTGGTTTTTCTTATTGCCAGCCAGCCTCCAGGAATTGGCAGTACAGATACTGGTGTATCTTCTGGCACAATGGACAGCTCCGGGGAATATTATAATAATAATGATGATGAACCTGGAGAAGAAAATATGGAAAATATAGATAACTTTAGTACGAGTATACCACTTATTAAGGTAAACACTGACCCAGCCAGCTATACTGTCCTTGTAAACAGGGAATATCCTATGCCTGGGGATTATGTCCCTGATGATTTAATGATTCCTAAGGCTGCTTATAGTTATGAAGGTATTTATGAAAAGAGTTATATGCGTAAAGTAGCAGCAAAAGCTATTGAAAAGATGTTTGCTGAAGCAAAGAAAAGTAAAAAGTATGAATTTAAGATAGTATCTGCTTACAGGTCATATACAAGGCAGAAAGCTATTTATGAAAATAATGTTAATACACGTGGTTCTGAAAAGACAAATAAAGTGTCAGCCCAGCCAGGATGCAGTGAGCACCAGACAGGACTGGCAATTGATGTGTCATGTGAAACAGTAAATTGTGCTATAGACAAGACATTTGCTTCATGTCCAGAAGGAAAATGGCTTGCAAAGAACTGCCATAAATTTGGTTTTATTATAAGGTATCCAAAAGGAAAATCTGATATTACAGGGTATTCATATGAGCCATGGCATATAAGGTATGTAGGTGTGAACCTTGCAAAATACCTTAATAAGAAAGGTCTTACTTTAGAAGAATATTATATGGTTACTACTGTTGATGATAAAGTTCCAGAAGATGAGTATATTAAGGATACAGATATTGATGCACCAAAGGAGCCGCAGATGACAGCAGCACCTACACCAGCTACTACTGCATATGCTGCCCAAAGTGCTATCCCCGTACCAGAGCCTACAGATACTCCAGTACCAACATCCAGGCCAGCAAGGACAAAAGAACCTGTAAGAACAAAGGAACCAGTTAATACTAAGAAGCCAGAAGATACAAAAGAGCCAGAAGATACAAAAGAACCAGAAGATACAAAAGAACCAGAAGACACGAAAGAACCAGCAAAAACGAAAGAACCAGCAAAAACGAAGGAGCCAGTTAAAACACCAAAGCCTTCAAAATCTCCAGTGCCAGTAAAAACAAAAGAACCAGTAAAGACACCTTTGCCATCAGATGAGCCTGGTATAACAGAGCCTCCTTCTGAAACAGAACCTCCACAAGAGGATACACCAGAACCTTCTGAAACAGAGCAGGCAGCAGAGGATGGACAGTTGGAAGAACCACCTGTACCAGGTGGTTCTGGTGAAATGGAGTAGAATAAAAGGAAAAGGAGAAATAATTACTTATGAGGTTAATATTAGTAGCAATATTTTTAATATTATATGGTATTTTTACTATTCCAATGTGTCTGGTAGAGTGGGTAGCAGGCAAGATAAGTCCTATTAAGAAAGCAGTTATTGCCCAGAAATGTGTGGCAGCGGGTTTTAAAATAATACTTTTTATTTCGGGTGTAAAGCTTACTGTTAAGGGAGAAGAAAATATACTTCATGGCCGTGCAGCGCTTTATACATATAACCATAGAGGATTTTTTGATATACTTGTTGGTTATGCGACAGCGCCATTATGTTCATCATATGTGTCAAAGAAAGAGATTGAAACTGTGCCAATGATATCATGGTGGATGAAATGTATGAACTGCCTTTTTCTTGACAGAAAAGATATTAAACAAGGAATGAAAACTATATTAGAAGGGGTCGAACTTATGAAAAATGGGACTTCAGTATATATAGCTCCTGAAGGTACACGTAATAAAGGAGAAGGTGTACTTAAGTTCCATGATGCAAGTTTTAAGCTTGCTGATAAGTCAAAGTGCCCTGTAGTCCCTGTTGCAATTAGCAATACTGCTGAGGTTTTTGAAAAGCATCTTCCATGGATACACGGCCAGCATGTAATTATTGAATACTGCACCCCTATTTATATGGAAGATTTAGATAAGACAGAGAAAAAGCATATAGGAGAAACAGTCAGGCAGATTATATCAGAAAAACTACAGCAAAATGCCAATGAATTATAATTAATATTTGCATAATATGTAAAATGTGATATTATTATTATGTTTGCGTTTTATAATATATTGCAGTAATGCGGATTTTAATTATGGAGGTTAGTTATGAGTGATAAGATAATGTTCATTCCTGTATTTGGCATACATCCTCTGACAATAGTAGTAATAGTAATACTTGTGCTTCTTATCGCAGCACTTGTTGCACTTACTATTTATGGAAGGAAGCTGCAGAAGAAACAGGAAGAAACACAAAAAGAGATGCAGGCGGCTTCACAAAGTGTATCAATGCTTGTAATTGATAAAAAACGTATGAAATTAAAGGAATCAGGGCTGCCACAGCTGGTTATAGACCAGACACCTAAATATATGCGTGGGCAGAAAGTGCCAATAGTCAAAGCTAAAGTGGGCCCAAGGATTATGCCGCTTATATGTGATGAGAAGGTTTTTGAACTTGTTCCAGTTAAGAAAGAGATACGTGCCATAGTAAGTGGAATTTATATTATGGAAGTCAAAGGGCTGCGTTCAAATCTTGAAGCAAGACCTAAGAAAATGAAATTTTCTGAAAAGGTCAAATCAAAATTTTCTAAGAAAGATAAATAAAGGCAACTAATAAAACCATACAAACTAAATGTGATTTGTATGGTTTATATTATGGCATGGAGGCTGAATATGGCAAAGAGCATGACTGAGGGGAAGCCATTAAAATTGATTTTACAATTTGCGCTTCCTCTTTTAATGGGTAATATTTTCCAGCAGACATATAATATAGTTGATGCTGCAATAGTTGGGAATTATCTGGGGACAAAAGCACTGGCAAGTGTTGGTGCATCAGCAAGTGTCCAGTTTCTTGTAATGGGTTTTTGTATTGGAATATGTTGTGGGTTTGGTATCCCTGTGGCACAGCGTTTTGGTGCAAAGGATTATAATTCAATGCGTTCCTGTATATTCCATGCAGGCCTGCTGTCAGTTATAGCAGCAGTTATACTTACCGTGACCTGTGCATTGCTTTGTCCATCAATTTTACATATACTGTCTACACCAGATGATATTTATAGTAACTCTTATAAATATCTTTTAATTTTGTTTCTAGGAATACCATTTACAATACTTTATAACCTGTTATCAGGAATACTCCGTTCAGTAGGTGATAGCAAGACCCCATTTGTATTCCTTGTAATTTCTACTATACTTAATATACTGCTTGATTTGTTCTGTATTATAGTTATGAAATGGGGCTGTGCAGGGGCAGCAGCAGCAACAATTACAGCACAGGCAGTAAGCGGGATACTTTGCTTCATTTATATGTGGAAGAAGTTTCCTATACTCAGGCTTTCAAAAAATGATTGTAAGATAAAAGGAAATGTAGTAACCAATATGCTTGTAATGGGTGTGCCTATGGGATTACAATATTCTGTTACAGCTATTGGCAGCATGGTTATGCAGTCTGCGAACAATGGACTAGGTAGTGTATATGTTTCAGGTTTTACTGCTGGTATGAGGATTAAACAGTTTGCAATGTGCCCGTTTGATGCAATAGCTACAGCAGTTTCAACATTCTGCAGCCAGAACCTTGGTGCAGGGAAGCATTGGCGTATAAAGAAAGGTCTGTGTGAAGGTATTGTAACAGGGGTATTGTATGGGATTTGTGCAGGTCTTGTACTGGTATTCTTTGGAGGCACTCTTTCAAGAATTTTTATAAGTGCAGAAGAAACAGAAGTCCTTGCGGCATCTGCAAAATACTTGCGTTGTCTGGGATATTTCTACTGGTCTTTGGGGATTTTAAACGTATGCCGTATGACAGTACAAGGGCTTGGATATCCAGGACGTGCAATATTCTCGGGAGTGGTGGAGATGGTTGCAAGAATTGCAGTAAGCAAGATATTTGTACCACTTTATGGTTTTACAGCAATATGTTTTGCAGACCAGTCTGCGTGGGTAAGTGCAGTGTTGTATATTGTGCCAGTGTGCTATTTCTGTACAAGGTTTGTACAAGATAACAGCAAAAAAAAGAAAGAATAATTAGTTCTGGAAACTAGGACGTGTCTGGAAATTAAATATTGCACAAATTTATTGGCTCTGATGGTAATTGCCTAGGTGAAACGTGGAGTAATTTTTTCAAAGAATTTATTCCACAAACAGGTTATACACAAACCGATGATACTGACTATGAATTATATTTTGAAAATGGCCTTTTCTGTGAGTTATGGGTTTCTGTGAAACAAATTTAAAAAATTGATTAGGCAAACTATAAGCAATCAAGGAGCAATAATTTAAAGTACTTGTTGCTCCTTGGGTTATATATTATATTCCAGTCTGCAGCATTGAAACATGCCTTTAAAGTGCTTTCTTGGTGAGGTTAAATGGAATGTATATTTATATAAACTGTATATCCGGATATATGGCTATGGTTAAATTCAAGTTCATAATCTATCTGTATATCAATAGAATCTGGTTCTTCTTTTATATCAATATATGAAGTTACAATCCCTGTCTGTAATGTACCATATGGGGTTTCATAAAATCCAGAATGGTGGTGTCCTTTTTTAAAAAACATATCTGTAGAGGTCTGTCCACGTTTTGAAAGTGAAATTGAATCTCCACTTATTTTTAAAATGTTCTTAACTGGCATAGGGGTGCCTTCACTGGTTTCACCAGATAATTCTTCATAAGTTATTATATGTTTATCTTGGATGTGTTTATAAATGCCCTGCTGGATAGTTTGTATTTCTGTATCAGGGCAGTTTCTATATTCATGCTGCAGGCCCCTTACTGTGACAAGTACTTTTTTATTCATATCTGTAGTCCTTTGCTATGGTAGTTTTTAAAGATTATACCATAATCTGGTTATTATTCAAGGGCAGATAATGTCATGTTGCTTATAGCAGGTTATTTGGTTTTATGTGGTTATCTTGGTGTCATGCATATAGAACACGCATCGTATATCCCCATATGAAAAATATAAATATAACAGGATATTACCAGGTGTAAAAATGTAATCATAAAAGTTTTATAAACCAGTTTTATTGCAAAACCAGTCGTATATTGCTGAATGTATGAAAAAACTATCTTTTTTGCTGTCTTGTGAAAGGCTCTCATATTCCTCTTCACTTAAAGTTTCCTTAAGTTTTTCCTTGGAACTGTCAGGCACAACTGCATAAGTTTCGTCTACAAAGCAAAGGCTTGGGAAAAGCACACACCACCAGTTCCGGCCCTTTGCTTCCCCTATTTCCACACATAAAGCCTTATAATTGCCAGCAGGAAATATAAGGTCACCATAAGATTTTACAGGAAAATATCTTTCTTCAAGGGAAACATTAACAGGATAATTATAACCATTGCCAGAGATGATATCCAGGGCAGAATTTTTAATATTGTCCTCCTGTGATGCCAGCAGCTTTTCAGCACCAGCGGCACTTGAAGTTCCTGCAATAGTGTCCTGTAACTGTTCTATAATGCCATCACGCACCTTAAGCTTTAGTGACTGGTCAGTATCTGTGTCACTATTGGCTATTACATGCAGCCTTATTATATTATCTGCAATATTTTCCTGGATTTCTTCTGGGCTTTCTGTTCCATCTGGATGGAAGTATTTTATACCTGTAAGAAGCATTGAAAATGATATTGCATAAATAAATAAAAGAAAAGGAATTTTAGCTGTCTTTGATAAATTGTTAAAATATAGTTTCATATGTTACCTCTTTTCTACGCACATTATATGTAAGTACGGTTTATTTGATGAATAATAAAATTCTTTATATGGACATTATTCCCTGCAAATATATAAATATTCAGTTGTATAGTTCTTATTTTTTTATTAATAAATGCCCAAAAGGTGCATTTAGGCATAAAATGTGGTATTATTATTATCGTGGTTATCACGGGACAGTGTTTTTAAGCATAAAAACAGGAGGTGCTTTATGGATAAAAAGAAAAGTACAAATCCAGAAAAGGGCGGCAAGCCTGTAAAGAATAAAAAGAAACATAAGAAACATAGAAAATTCTGGTTTGGTATTAAGATATTTTTATTATTGCTTTTACTTGGGATATTAGCAACCCTTATAGTATTTTATTTTAAATTTGGTGATGAACTGTTGCAGTGGAGGAATGAAGCAAAAAAATCTGTAAAAAATTCTACAGTTGAAACTTTCCGCTCTTCTGAAACCAGTATGGTTTATGCATCAAATGGTTCTGTTATAGCTAAATTAAAAGGTGATAAAGACTCATATTACCTGACATATGACGAAATACCACAATATGTAAAAGATGCCATGATTGTAACAGAAGACAGGGACTTTTTTGAACATGATGGTGTAAACCTGCTTTCAACATTTAAGGCGGCAGCACTGCTTGTTAAAAGCAAGATAATGGGGGAAGATATAAAACGTGGCGGAAGTACGATTACACAACAGACTGCAAAACTCGTATTTCTGACTAATGAACAGACATATGAAAGAAAAATAAGGGAAATCTTCATAGCATTTGAAATGGAGAAAAAATATACTAAAAGCCAAATACTTGAATTTTATATTAATAATATGTATTTTGCTAATGGTTATTATGGAATAGAAGCAGCAGCAAAGGGATATTTCAGTAAACCAGCATCAGAGCTTACATTGCCAGAAACAGCCTTTTTATGTGCAATACCTAATAACCCAAGTCTGTATGACCCTTTTGATAATTATGATAATACAATTAAAAGGAAGACACGTATATTAGAGCAGATGATGGAAGCAAATGTGATAACAGCAGCAGAATACACTGATGCAAATTATGAAGATATAATACTTAATCCAGCAGAAGCTATTAAAACCCAGAATTATATGACAACATATGCAGTAAGATGTGCAGTTAAGGCACTTATGCAGTCGCATGGTTTTGAATTCCAGTACGGATTTGACAGTAAAAAGGAAGAAGAAGAGTATAATGAGAGATATGATGAATTGTATAATGAGTGCCACAGTGCCTTATATACAGGAGGTTACAGGGTTTATACTTCATTAAATAAGAAGAAACAAAAGTTATTGCAGAAATCAGTTAATGAAAAACTTTCTTCTTTTAAAGAGAAGAAAGATGGAGTATATACTTTGCAAGGAGCAGCAACTTGTGTAGATAATAAAACAGGTTATGTTGTAGCAATAGTAGGAGGACGCAAACAGAAGTCAATAACTGGATATACTCTTAACAGGGCATTCCAGAGTTACCGCCAGCCAGGAAGTTCTTTTAAACCGGTTGCTGTATATACCCCACAGTTAGAGAGGGATTACACACCTGATACAATAGTGGATGATACTTATTTTGAAGATGGACCAAGAAATTCAGATGGTACTTATTCTGGTAAAATTCCTTTGAGATATGCAATAGAAAAATCAAAGAATGTTATTGCATGGAAATTGTTTGAGGAGCTTACGCCAAAAGTTGGGTTATCATATGTATTAAAAATGAATTTTAACAGGATTGATGATAATGATTATTACCCAGCAGCATCTCTTGGCGGACTTACGAATGGTGTTACAACAGTAGAAATGGCTTCTGCATATGCTACTATAGCAAATGATGGGATTTTCCGTGAGCCTACATGTGTGAAAAAGATTACTGATTCAGAAGGTAATACTGTTGTAAATAATAATAAACTGCGTAAGGAAAAACAGGTATATGAAGAAACTGCTACACGCATGATGACAGATATACTTACAGGTGTTTTAAAGACAGGAACAGCAGCAGGCCATGCCCTTAAAGATATGCCATGTGCAGGAAAAACAGGTACAACAAGTGATAAGAAGGATGGCTGGTTTTGTGGGTTCACACCATATTATAGTACAGCAGTATGGGTAGGTTATGATACACCTAAGACACTTTCAAATTTATATGGAAATACTTATCCATTGTCTATATGGGAAGAATTTATGAATATAATCCATGACGGGCTTGAATATGAAAGCTTTAAACCATATAGCAATGATACTAACAGTGGCAGCAGTGGAAATAATTATGGTGATGATGATAATACATGGACACAGCCTCCTGTAGAAACAGAAGAACCAGATATGCAGTTTGAACAGCCACCAGAACCACAGAAAACAGAAGAGCCAGAGGAAGAAGAACCAACTATGGAACCTGAACCACAGGAAACAGAAGAACCAGATTATGAAGAACCAACCATGGAGCCGGAACCAGAGCCTGATGTGCCAGAGAATCCAGATGATAATGGTGGTGAACCAGATGATGTGGGTGGTGATGACCAGCCTTTAGATGTAGGTGAAGATGATTTAATGGAGTAAATAAAAATGGTTACAATAAGCTTATGTATGATTGTTAAAAATGAAGAGGCTGTATTAAGAAGATGTCTTGACAGCCTCACAGATATAGCAGATGAAATTATTATAGCTGATACAGGTTCTACAGATAATACAAAGAATATTGCACTTGAGTATACTTGTAATGTATATGATTATAAGTGGACTGGGGATTTTGCAGCAGCAAGGAATTTTGTGGCTTCAAAGGCAACAAAGGAATATATATATACTGCTGATGCGGACGAATATCTTGATGAAGAAAACAGGGAAAAGGTAAAAAGGCTTAAATCAATACTTCTTCCTGAAATAGAGATAGTACAGATGTTGTATTGTACACCACCAGAACTTAGTACAGTCTATAATTATGAAAAAGAATACAGACCAAAATTATATAAAAGGCTAAGGGAGTTTACATGGATTGATCCAATACATGAAACATTACGCATTGACCCTGTTGTTTATGATAGTGAAATAGAGGTCCAGCACAGACCTGTTAGTAACCATGCAGGGCGTGACCTTGATGCATTTGCCAGTATGTTTAAAGAAGGCAGGAAGCTTAGTAAAAAACTTCATCATATGTATGCAATGGAATTATTCCGCTCAGGTACAGATAAAGATTTCTGTAATGCTGCTGGTACATTTATGCTTACAATGGAACAGGATGGAAGAAGCATGGATGAGGTTAAGGAAGCTATGTGTGTTCTGGCAAGGTATTACAGGATTAAAAATGATATAGCTGGTTTTTTTGGATATGCACTTAAGGATTCAATAACAGAACCTTGTGCAGAAATCTGCTGTGAGCTTGGAATGTATTATGAAAGCACAGGGGATTATAAAGAAGCATCAATCTGGTACCAGAATGCTTTGTCAGAACCAGAAAGTATTTTAGATATAAGGACTTCTGGAGAGATTCCTGAGAATGGGCTTGAAAGGTGCATTAGGCAGACAGGACATGTAAATTGACAGGAAGTTTTGTGTTATATTGGCATGCTCTGGATAAAAGGTGGTGTAATGATGGAAGAAAAAACTGGGTATATGACTATTGATGAAAAAACGGCAGAAGAAATAGAGAATAAAATGCCTGAGGAAAGTGAATTGTACGAGCTTGCGGATTTGTTTAAAGTATTTGGGGATTCTACAAGAATAAAAATTCTTTATGTTTTATTTGAAAATGAAATGTGTGTATATGATATAGCTAATATTTTAAATATGACACAAAGTGCAATTTCCCACCAGTTACGTGTATTAAAACAAAACAGGCTTGTGAGGTACAGGAAAGAAGGTAAAACTGTGTTATATACACTTGCAGATGAACATGTTTTTACAATTCTAAGCCAAGGTATAGAGCATGTGGAGGAGTAGACAAGATTTTTAGGGGACACGGTGGTGTCCTCTTTTTTAGTGGGGTATCTGGGGAGAATTCCAGATAAGTTTTAATAATAATAGAGAAATTTTTAAGATTGGGTATTGCTTTTTAATAGATATTATGGTATATTTTAAACAAACATATGAATAACTGTTCATATGAACAAAGGAAATATTACCAGTTATATATTTGCAGACAGGCAGAAATGAGGTATATATGAAAAAAAAATATTCAATTAGCGGGATAGATTGTGCAAATTGTGCGGCAAAGCTGGAAGCAAAGATGAATGAACTTCCAGAGGTAGATAATGTAGTGCTTACGTTTGCAACAGGACAGCTTTTAGTAGAAGCTCCTGATTTAGATAAGGCTCTGGTGGCTTTAAGGGAAATTGCTGATAAAATAGAACCAGGTACAATAATAGAAGAATTAAAACGTATCAGGAGGAATAAGAATATAGTAAGTGGACATGGACATACGCATGGGAATGATAATGGTCATAACCATGAACATACAGAGTGTGGCTGCCATGTGCATGGACATAACCATGAAGATGATAGCGGTCATTGCCATGAGAATGCAGAGTGTGGCTGCCATATGCATGGACATAACCATGAAGATAATGGTGGACATAGCCTTGATTTAGTGGGAAACATGGCTTTGATTGCTGAAAAGAAGGAAGAGTTTATTAGTATAGGGGCAGGTATAGTATTTTTTATTGCAGGTCTTGTTATAGGGCATTTTGCAGATAAGGGTCTTTTATATGCAGGTGTGTTTATTATATCATATCTGGTGCTTGGTGGTGAAGTGCTGTTTACTGCTGTTAAAAATATTTTAAGAGGAAAGATTTTTGATGAGAATTTCCTTATGGGAATTGCAACTATTGGTGCGCTGGTTATTGGTGAGTATCCAGAGGCAGCAGGAGTAATGTTATTTTACAGGATTGGTGAGTTATTTGAAGATATTGCTGTTGGCAGAAGCCGTAAGCAGATAATGGAAGCTGTTGATATGAGACCAGAAGTAGTAAGGCTTGTAGAGGGTGACAGAATTGTCCAGTGTAGCCCGGAAGAAGTTAAGATTGGCAGTATTATAGAAGTCCGTGTGGGTGACAGGATACCAATCGATGGGGAAGTAGTAAAAGGAGAGAGCAGAATTGATACATCAGCTGTTACAGGTGAGCCTGTGCCTGTAGCTGTAGAGGAAGGAACGGCTGTATTGTCAGGATGTGTAAATGTATCAAATGTAATATATATAAAAACTACTAAATTACTTGAAGAATCAATGGTAAGCCGTATCCTTGAAGCAGTTGAGAATGCGGCAGCGTCAAAACCAAAGATTGACAGGTTTATTACAAAGTTTGCAAGTATTTATACTCCTTTGGTAGTTTTGGCAGCAGTGCTTACAGCTGTGGTTCCTTCTTTAATAACTGGTAACTGGGAATATTGGATTTATACAGCACTTACATTTCTTGTAATAAGTTGTCCTTGTGCATTAGTTCTTAGTGTGCCATTGGCATTTTTTGCAGGAATTGGAGCAGGTTCAAAGAGGGGGATACTCTTTAAAGGAGGAGTTTCATTGGAAACCCTTGCAAGTATTAAGGCTGTTGTAATGGATAAGACAGGAACAGTTACAGAAGGAAACTTTACAGTAGCAGAAATTATACCAGATGGTACAACTGAGGAACAGCTGCTTGCATATGCAGGCTCAGCAGAGAAACTTTCTACACATCCTATAGCGGCAAGTATAATGAAGGAAGTGGAGGGTAAAGGTATTAGCATTAAAGAAGTGCTTGATACTAGAGAAGTTCCAGGAAAAGGAATGGAGGTGTCTTTGCAAGATGGAAAATTATTGTGTGGCAACAGACAGCTTCTTGAAAATAATGGTATAAAAATACCAGCTGGCAATAGAGATATATATGGTACAGAAGTATTTATTGCATTTAATGGAAAATATTCAGGATGTATAATTATAAATGATACAATTAAGAAGGACTCAGAACAAGCAGTAGCAGATATGAAAAAATATGGGCTCTGGACTGCAATGATTACTGGTGATTCAGAAGAAAATGCCAGGAATGTGGCAAATATTACAGGTATAGATGAAGTATATGCAAAGCAGATGCCAGAAGATAAGATAAATAACCTGGTTAAGATACGTGAGAAACATGGGGCAGTGATGTTTACAGGCGATGGTATTAATGATGCGCCAGTCCTTGCAGGCGCAGATGTAGGTGCTGCTATGGGAAGTGGTGCAGATGCAGCAATAGAGGCAGCAGATGTAGTATTTATGAATTCTGGTCTGGGTGCAGTTCCTGAAAGTATAAGGATTGCAAAGGAAACTAAAAGGATAGCTATGGAAAATGTTATTGGTGCACTTGTAATTAAAGCTGCTGTAATGGTGCTGGGATTTGCAGGGATTGCTTCAATGTGGATGGCAGTATTTGCAGATTCAGGGGTTGCAATGCTTTGTGTGGTAAATTCAATAAGGATTTTATTTAGGGATAAATGATGAAAGATTTTATAAGGATAAAGTCAAGCCAAGCAGATTGCTAATATCTGCTTGGCTTAATACTTTTTATAGGAGCTGTTATTAAATTTGTGGTATAATTAAACAGGTTTAATAATATAATTCATTTTTGATAGGAGAAAACATATGAATATAAACAAATTGTGTATTGGGTCAGGATTAGATGAAGAAGTTACGGGATTGGTTCTTAAGTATAATTCCATGTTTGAGTATGATAAAATTAGCGATAAATGTAATAAATTGTATATGCCTGCAACATGGGAAGAAGGGATAAGGGAATTACAGGAGTATTGTGGAGAAGATGAAGATGGTATAAAGATGCTTACATTGTGTCTGTATTGTTTGATACATACATATGATATGTACCAGGAAAAGGGAATACCAGATATAATATTTTGGGACACGATAAAGTTTATACCAAGATTTATGGGAAAACATAAAGAGTTATATGGCAAAAATGCATTTACCTGGGCATGGTGGTTTCCAAGGCAAATATCTATGTATGAATACAGAATAGGGGAATATGAATATGAATTTATAGAAGAGGATAGTATAAAAAAAATATCTTTACATATTCCTTCAGATGCTAATTTAAAATCAGGAAATATTGCTGCTGTATTCCCTTTTGTACAAAAATATTATCCTGAATATATAAATGCAGATATAGTTTGTGATTCATGGCTTATGGTTCCTGCTTTAACTGGACTTCTGCCACCAGGGTCTAATATTGTACAGTTCCAGAAACAATTTAATATTAAAAGTGTTGATGAAGACAGCTTAGCTTTTATGGACTGGATTTACCAATCAAGGGATATTGCATATAATGACCTTCCAGAAAATACAAGTTTGCAGCGTAAAGTTAAAGAACATCTTTTATCAGGTGGAAAGATAGGCTGGGCTTATGGTATATATAAAAAGCAGGATATAAGTTAAATTCCAGCAGAGTCCATATACCCCGCAAGGGAGTTGCAGGGTATATGGATTAACTTTGTTTTGTATATTTTACAATAAACAGGTTAGATTGTGTCCCATCAAATTCATTTCTTTTTGTTATAGGCCAGTCTTTTGAGTATACTATATAAAATTCATTCTCATTTTTGGCTTTCATATTTAAAACCATATATTTTGTAAAAAATTCGTTATCTTTAATTGTTCCAAGGCATTTTGTTGTATTATTATAAATATCTTCTACAATAAAGTTACCATTATTTTCAATCCAGAAAAATTTTCCATTGTTAAAAGATTTATTAGGACTTTTTGTACTATTAATGGTTCTGTTTTCTGTTGTATGTAGTATTTTACCAGTTTTTCTATTAGCAATATAATATTTGGTAGCAGAATTATCATCAAAATATTTGCTGTTATCTCCATAAATATAATTATCATAAATATACATTATACGGAAATCTGTTTTTAATTCAGTTTTTATATTTCCAGTTTTAATATTAAATATTGCAATGCCACCATATCCCTGCTCTGAATTATAAATTGCACGTATTTTGTTTTTTCCTATAAATCCAATAATATTTACAAAAAAATAATCATTTTTATCTTTTAATAATTTGGTCATATTAAATGTTTTTGATTTTGATAATTTTACTTTTTGTCCATTTTGTTTATAGATTTGGAAGATACATGCAGGTTTATATTTTAGTGGTGAATCTTTAAAATAACCTGGGTCTATAAAGTAATCATCTAGGAATATTTCTTTTGTTTTATATATATAGTTGCCATTTTTTATAGTATCTTGGGAGTAAAAGTGTTCACCATTATCTGTTTTGTAATCAAAGTATTTTATTCTCTTTTTTGCTCCGTATGTTACCAGCGCTTCTATATTGCTTGTGTTCTTGGAGTTATTATTATCTACTCCAAGTTCTGTTAAAAATACTTGCAGATTGCCTTGGTTATTAAAACTTAAAGAACTGTTTCTTACATGTGTCATGCAATCTACAATTTCATTATCAAGTTTCTCTGGTTTAAATACTGTTAAATTTTCTTGTTTATCCTGGACCTGGTTTTCTAATTTGTCTGATGAAGTAATTTGTGTTTTGTTATTGCCAGGACTTAAGGGGGTATTATTACATGATGTTATAAATAATGAAACTAAAGTTTGTTTTTTGTTATTTTATTGCATTTTGTTTGTAACTTTGTTAGTATTGTATAAGCATATTTAAAACTTTTAACTTAGGGAAAATATTAAAATATATTTTAGAGAAATGAGGGATTGTATGTTAAAAGAGGAGTTTGATGGTTATAAGTATATTGAAGGTGGTGTATGTGCAGCACGTGGCTTTACTGCAAATGGGCTTAATTGTGGTATAAATCCTGTAAAGGAAAAGAATGACCTTGGAATTGTGTATAGTGAAGTACCATGTAATACAGCAGCTGTATATACACAGAATAAAGTAAAAGGTGCTCCGGTTATAGTTACACAGAAACATTTAGAGAAGAGCCATGGCATATCAAAAGCAGTTATTGTTAATTCTAAAAATGCCAATACATGTAACCCTGGTGGAGAAGAGATTGCGGAAGAAACAAGCAGGCTTGTGGCAAATGAACTTGGTATAAAGCCAGAGGAAGTTATTGTGGCTTCTACAGGTGTAATAGGACAGCCACTGCATATTGGACCATTTGCAGAACATATGAACCAGCTGGTATCCGGGCTTTCTGTAGAAGGACATACAGAAGCGGCTAATGCAATTATGACTACAGATACTGTGAGGAAAGAAGTTGCTGTGGAATTTGATATAAATGGCAGTATATGCCATCTTGGCGGAATGGCAAAGGGAAGCGGCATGATCCACCCTAATATGGCAACTACTTTGAATTTTATTACAACTGATGTAGCAGCATCACCAGAAATAATACAAAAAGCACTTTCTGATGTTGTAAAGGTAACATATAACTGTCTTAGTGTTGACGGGGATACTTCTACTAATGATATGGTTAGTGTTATGGCAAATGGTCTTGCAGGAAACAGCATTATTACATCAGAAGGAGAAGAATTTAAGATATTTAAACAGGCACTTTATATTGTTATGCTGGATATGGTTAAGATGCTTGCAGCAGATGGTGAAGGGGCTTCTAAATTTATTGAGTGTACATGTAAAGGTGCACCTGATATTAATACAGCAATAACAGCAGCGAAAAGTGTAATACGTTCACCTCTTGTAAAATGTGCAATGTTTGGAGGTGATGCTAACTGTGGCCGTATTCTTTGTGCAGTAGGTTATGCGGATATTGATATTGATGTCAAGAAAATTGATGTGGAACTTAAGTCCAGTGCTGGCAGTATCTTAGTGTGCAAAGATGGAATGGGGCTGCAGTTTTCAGAGGAGAATGCAGCAGAGATACTTGCACAGAAAGAAATATATATAGATATAAATTTAAACCAGGGAGATGCCAGTGCCAGAGCCTGGGGCTGTGACCTGACATATGATTACGTAAAGATAAATGGTGACTACCGCTCATAAATCTTTCCAGAAGTTATTTATACATGTACCCATATAATTTCTTGTTACTATATTATATGGGTACCATTCACGTGGAAATAATTCCTGGTATCCTTTTTGAAGGAATCTTTCATCAAGCAGAAGTATTGCCCCTTTATCTTTATCTGTCCTTATAACTCTGCCAGCTGCCTGGAGTACCTTATTCATGCCTGGGTATTTATATGCATAATTAAACCCAGAGCCTTTGTTTTCTTCAAAATATTCAAGGAAAAGTTCATTTTCTGTACAAACCATAGGAAGTCCTGTGCCAACTATAACAGCACCTATAAGCCTTGTGCCTTTTAAGTCTATTCCTTCACCAAATATTCCGCCCATAACACATAAACCAGCTGTGGTATAACCAGGGTTATCCATAAACTTTGAAAGAAAATCTTCACGTTCTTGTTCACCCATAGATGCAGATTGTGGATAAATACAAATTTTATGGTTGTCATTGTTGGTATATTCTTTATTTACGTTAACTGAATAGCCATTTTCATACAGACATTCATTTATATATGGGTTTAAGTCAGCCATCATTTTGTAAGATGGGAAAAATACCATATAGTTACCAGTTTTGGAAGTTATAAAGTTATAAATATATGTGGCTATTTTTCTATATTCATATGGGTTGCGTCTTGTATATTTTGTACTTACATCTGATGCCACCATTAAAAGCCTGTTATTTACAGGAAAGGGGGATGGTGCATATATTGCATAATCATCTGCCCTGCCTGCCAGCTGTTCCATATAGTAGCGTACAGGTAATAAGGTTGCAGAAAAGAAAATTGCAGATGTACCTTTGTTTAAACAGTTGTCAAGGTTGGTGGACGGGTCCATGCATTTCAGGTGAAGGCAGAAGTTACCATTTTCATTATAATCGCTGTATATAATATATTTGGAGTCAAGTATTTCATATATATTTAAAAAGTTATATATTAAAAAGTAAAAATTTAAAAATTTTTCACGTACTTCTGCACTTACAGGATGCAGGGAAGCAGACACATTTTCAAAAAATTCATTAAAAGCAGCGGACAGGTTCATAAGTTTTAAAATAAATTCTTCAATATCTTTCTGGGTATATTTCTTTATATCATCACATTCCCTTTTAAGGGCAAGAAGGCACTGGTTGCATTTATCAAGTGCTTTATAAAGTTTTTTACTGGTGGTTTTGGCAGTTTTCCTTATGTCAATAAAGTCTTCTTTTATTAATAATGCAGAGTACATTTCACGTGCCCTGTCTACAAGGTTATGTGCTTCATCAATAAGAAAAATATAGTTATTTTGTTTCTGGTTTGCAAAGAAACGTTTAAGGGATGCAGAAGGGTCAAAAACATAATTATAATCACCTGTAATTGCATCAGCCCATACTGCAGTGTCAAGACACATTTCAAAAGGGCAGACATTATATTTTTCAGAGTATTTAAGGATTATATCCCTGGAAATATTATCTTCATGTGTAATAATATCAAATACGGCATTATTTACACGGTCAAAGTGTCCAAGTGCCCTTGGACATGTTGCAGGATGGCACTGTGGTTTGTCAAGTATGCATATTTTCTCTTTGGCAGTAATTGTAATATATTTTAGTGACATCCCATTGTTTGAAAGAATTTTAAAGGTTTCTTCTGCAACAGTCCTTGTAATAGTTTTTGCAGTAAGATAAAATATTTTTTCAGTAATATTTTCCCCCATTGATTTTACTGCTGGAAATATAACGGATATAGTTTTACCTATACCTGTAGGTGCTTCTATATAAAGCCTTTTCTGGCGGAGTACAGACTGGTATACACCTTTTACCAGTTTATCCTGTCCAAGACGGTATTCAAATGGAAATTCCATATTGTGTATTGATGCATTCCGTTTTTCCTGCCACTTTATTTGCCATACAACCCATTTAGCGTATTCATTAATAAGATTATCGAACCATTCTTTTAATTCTTTATAATTAATGGTTTCATTAAAGTAGCGTACTTTTTCTGTGGGTATATGGCAGTATGTCATACGTATGCCAATCTGTGCAAGTTTGTGTTGTGATGAATATATATACCCATAACAAAGAGCTTGTGCACGGTGTACTGTAACAGGTTCTTCCATTAGTGAAATTTCACTATATACACCTTTTATTTCATCAATATTAATACCTGTTTCATCAGTAAATATTCCATCTGCCCTGCCTTCAAGACATAATTCAAAGCTGGTTCCTTCATATGTTATATTAAGAGTTTCACACAGTGGTACTTCAGGATTATATCCAGGTCCCATACGCTGTTGCAGCATTTTGTGTATACGGTTTCCTTCCTGCATTGATTCAGGGTCTTTTATTCCAGATGAAGTAGTAATACTTCCAGAACGCATTATAAATTCAACAAGGTTACGTACTGATATTTTTATTGTATACATAAAAGTTTCCTTTCAATCTGGTTATAGGAGGCTGTACAGCATATCCCTGTCCCATAGGACTACACCTATTTTATCAGCAAGTTTCTGGGCACTGTTTGTAAAATACTGGTTGGTAAGTACAACCGCAACATGGCATTCATAATAAGCACGTCCTGCATATACTTGCTGTACTGCTTCAATTCCAACAGGGCTGTTATATCTTTTACACTGGATTGCGTATGTGATATTGTCTTTTATTGCAAGTACATCTACACCAAAGTCATAGCTTGCCTGTGTATTTTCTGCAAGTTCAAAACCATTAGCAATTAACAAGTCACATGTAAACTTTTCAAAACCTGTACCATCCATATTGTCTAAATCATATAAAGAATAAGTACCTTTATGGAACCTGTTCTTTCTGTGTTTAATTCTTATAATTTTGTATATGCAGAAAGTTACAAAAAGAACCCATGCTGTTATAAATATAGATATAGAACCAGCCTCTTTGTTTTTGCTGCTTGCAATTACTAATATAAGCAGAAGAAGCCCTATAATAATAAGAGAAATATAAAATATTATTTTAATTATAGTTTTATCTGGTTTTATCATTTATGCAGACCTTTCTTTTTATATGCAATATATGGATTATCTACTGCTAGTCTTTATGTTACATGATTTTTATATCTATTACAAGAACAAATGAATGTTATACCAGATTGTAAAGGTCTATCCCTCTATAGGTGGGATATATACATATATATAGGTTTTCTAAAGTAATATTTTGACACTGTAAGTTCTTTATGGTATCATATATAAGCATATACAGAATATAAATGTGCAAATAGTAACCGTAATTTTCCACTATGTGAGGAGGAAAAGATGATTGTTCAGCCAAAAGTAAAGGGTTTTATGTGTACAACGGCTCATCCAGAAGGATGCAGGGCAGCAGTAAAAAAACAGATAGATTATATTAAGTCACAGCCAAAAGCAGATGGTTATAAAAAAGTTCTTGTAATAGGTTCATCAATGGGATATGGGCTTGCAAGCAGGATTGCTGCTACATATACTTATGGTGCAGATACTATTGGTATTATTTTTGACAAGCCAGGCAAAGAGAAACGCACTGCTTCAGCAGGCTGGTATAATACAGCAGCATTTGAAGAGTTTGCCCAGGCAGATGGATATTATGCCAGGACTTTAAATGGAGATGCATATTCCCAGGAAATGAAAGAAGAAACTATACAGCTTATTAAAAAGGACTGGGGCAAAGCAGATATGGTTATATATAGTATTGCTGCACCTAGAAGAAAAGCTCCAGATGGTGTAACATACCGTTCTGTCCTTAAGACAACAGATAAAGAGTATACTAACAAAACAATAGACCTTTTAACAAATGAGATTTCTGAAATTACAATTCCTCCAGCAACAGAAGAGGAAATTAATGATACAGTTAAAGTTATGGGTGGTGAAGACTGGAAGCTCTGGATAGAAGCATTAAAAGATGCAGATGTCCTTGCAGATGGTGCTATAACAGTTGCATATTCTTATATAGGGCCAGAGGTTACACATCCAATTTATTATAATGGTACAATAGGCAAGGCAAAAGCAGATTTATATAAGACAGCAGACAGCATGGATGAAATGTATCCAGATTTAAAGGCATATGTGTCTGTTAATAAGGCGCTTGTTACACAGTCAAGTTCAGCAATTCCAATTGTTCCATTATATATGTCACTTCTTTTCAAAGTGATGAAAGAAAAGAGGCTGCATGAAGGCTGTATTGAGCAGATGTACAGGCTTATGCATGACCGCCTTGGCAATGGGGCAGATATACCTGTGGATAAAGACCGTTTAATACGTATGGATGATTATGAAATGAAAGAAGAAGTACAGAAGGAAGTATTTAATCTTTGGCAAAATGTTTCAAAAGATAATATAAAAGATATTGCAGATATTAATGGGTACTGGGATGAGTTTTATGAAATATTTGGTTTTGGAATTGATAGTGTAAACTATGATGCAGATGTAGATATACAGATAAAAATACCTAGTATAGAAGAATAAAATTATTATTTTAAAAAGTTTCTGGCATATATAAAATATTTACTATATTTTGCCAGAAGCTTTTCTATTTGTTAGAAAATTGGTTT
>ERZ778516.62-NODE-62-length-89246-cov-7.945465_pt1 | contig 89246 bp, 77 predicted proteins | sample MGYA00510342_ERZ778516 | MGnify/ENA primary metagenome ERZ778516 (study PRJEB29527, sample SAMN07138961) | mouse gut metagenome | material: feces | host: mouse | place: China:Nanjing | collected 2016-01-25 ...
CGGCACCTGAAAATGTGACACTCTATGCCATCGGTGATGTCAACGGCCGCTGCATGCTCGCCCATGCTGCATATATGCACGGACTTGTGGCTTTAGGTAAGGCAAAACTGACCGACGTAATACCTGCGGCGGTATTTACCCAGCCTGAATGCGCGATGGTCGGACTCACGGAAGAACAGTGTGCCGCCGCCGGTCGTCAGATTAAGATCGGCAAGGCAATGTTCCGGTCAAACGGCAAGGCATTGGCTATGGGTGAGCCGGACGGACTGGTTAAAATAATTGCAGACTCAGAAACTGACGAACTTCTTGGCTGTCATATCTGTGGAGCGCACGCCGCCGATCTGGTGCAGGAAGTCGCTACTGCAATGACTGCCGGACTAAAAGCCTCGGCGATCTCTACAGCCGTGCATGCACATCCGACTCTGACTGAAGTGGTCAAAGCCGCAGTGCCAAAATAAAAATCTATGGTTAATCAATAATTGTCACTCTTGATCCGGGGGGAAGAGTTTATCCTCCCGGTCAAGATGATAATCTTTTGACAGGAGGGCAAGGAAACGGCTTATCTGAGTTATGGCCTGGCGGGTCTCGGCAGTCACTTCTTTGCTTTGGAGCCTGAGCATAAGCATTCCGTAAAGAGCATTGAAACAAGTCTCAATTTCTCCGGTCGGTTTTTCGCCGGATTTGGCTCTCAGTTCAACGATGTATGGAAGTGTTTTGTAGAATTCAGCCGTATATTCCGGGAAACGAGGATCTTTCAGAAGGGCGAGATGAAGGTCGGTCAGCTGTATGATCACATTCTTGTTGAGCTGAAGATGTCCGCTTTTCTCAACATTCTCACGGCGCATCATGTCAATCAGCGACTCATACCATTCAATCATTTCTTTCTTTTGGGCCGGGTCAAGCTGAAACTTGTCAATGACATTTTTTTCGATCTTCTCAATGTCAAGGCCATTGGCACGGATAATATCTTCGATCTGCCACATATACAACAGATATTCCGCTATGTTTTCTTTATGTTTCTGAGATGCGATATACATACTGATGATTATTTGTGTCTGCAAAATTAACACATTACGACCTAATTTGTCATGCCCCGGAAATAATATTTTGTAAATTTGCACCTCGAACAATTACAAATCCGACAGGCAGACAATGATTACTACCGACAAACTCTCATGTAATATCTTAGCGGATCTTTTTGTGGCTCATGGCATTAAGGATGTGGTGCTTTCTCCCGGAAGCCGTAATTCGCCTTTAATTGTCGCCATTGTCCGCAGAAACGAGTTGAGACATCACGTAGTCATTGACGAGCGCTCGGCTGCGTTCATAGCCTTGGGAATGGCAATCGAGAGCGGATGTCCGGTAGCCTTGGTGTGTACAAGCGGGACAGCCTTGCTGAATTATGCACCAGCGGTGGCCGAAGCCTTCTACAGAGGAGTGCCGCTAATCGTTATTTCAGCAGACAGGCCGGAAGAATGGATTGACCAGGATGATTCGCAGACTTTGTGGCAGCAAAACGCTCTTGCTCCCTATGTCAAACGCAGTTGCGATCTTGGCGCCCATCTTGAATTTGAGAACGGCGAATGGGTGTGTAACCGTCTGATCAATGATGCGCTGATCGAGGCAGTCAGCGGGCGCAAAGGACCGGTGCATATTAATGTCAGACTTGATGCGCCACTGAACAGGACGGCCGAATTCAAGGCTGGAGAGAGCCGTGTGATCCGTCAGCTTACTCCGCCATTCGAACTGGCGACTCCGGAGGCACGCAGGCTGGGGGAGAAGCTTGCCTCTCCGAAAAGAGTGTTGATCATTATCGGTTTCCATCAACCGGACGAACGCCTCAACCGGGCTTTGATGAAACTTTCCGCGTTGCCGAATGTTGTTGTGATGACTGAGTCGATAGCCAATCTCCATTCACCATCGTTCATCTCCAGGATAGACATGACGCTGAGAATTCTGTCGGCTAACGATTGGAAAAAACTTCAGCCGGACGTGGTGATAACGGCTGGAGGTGCACTCGTGTCACGACATGTCAAAGAGTGGATCCGCTCAATGGACAAAGGAGTGGAACACTGGCACGTTGGTCTGTCACACGTCACCGTTGACTGTTTCAAGCATCTTTCATTGCGCATAGAGATGGAAGCTGCCGTTTTTCTGCGCCAATTAGCATCTGCATTGCAGATTTACAAAACTCCGTGCGACTATTCTTCCGAATGGCATGAAATCTACAGACAGGCAACAGCTTCTCACAATGAATATGTAAGAAATGCCCCCTGGTGTGATCTATCGGCGTTCTCGCATATAGTATCCCACATCCCTCGTCATTGGAATCTTCATCTTTCAAACGGCACGGCGGTCCGCTATGCACAACTGATGGATTGTTCGCGTCTGCATCGGAGTGAATGCAACCGTGGGGTGAGCGGGATAGACGGATGTACATCCACGGCGCTCGGAGCCTCAGTGATCTACCGTGGGGTGACTCTGCTGATCAGCGGTGATATGAGTTTCCAATACGATATCGCCGCTCTGTCATCGTTTTTGATCTCTCCGAAATTCAAGATGATTGTATTGTGCAATGGCGGCGGCGGTATATTCCGGTTCATTTCCTCAACCTCAGATTTGCCGGAGATGGAAGAATTTCTGGCTGTCGGAACGCGCTTGCCGCTGAAAGACCTTGCTGCTGGATATGGCTTTGCTTTTTTTGATGCCTCTTCGTCAACAGAACTGGAGAAGGCGCTCGCTGCATTTGTAGCGGAAAATAGGAAGCCGGCCCTTCTGGCAGTCAATACCCCGCCGGAACTTTCCGCCAATGTTCTCAAACAATATTTTGAGCGGCCTTAAGCGCATCTGGTTTTCCGATATCAATCCAATTATAGGACTCATCGGGCATAAAACCGCAAATCCTGAGATCTTTGCATAATGATGTGTAGAATGGTGTGATCGAGAATTTTGGGTCATTACTGAATTTTGCCAGAAACGGGAATACCGAAGGATTGACAATATGGACTCCACCGAAGGCGAGATTCCGGCATCCGGCAATTTCTTCCGAATTCCACGGACTTCGGATTTCACCGGACCTGATGTCTGTCCATCCTTTCATCTGCATGGAATTATCGAAAAGCAGATAACGGGATGTCTGTCTGTCAGCCACAAGCAAAGTCACATCTGCCTGAGAAGATTGATGATGGGCTATCATTTCCTTAAGATTGAAATCAGTCAGTATATCGGCGTTATGAAGCAGTATCTGGCTATCTGTTCCAAGCAGACCCTTGGCTTTAAGCAAGCCTCCGCCGGTATCAAGAAGAGCATCGCGTTCGTCGCTGACGGATATGTCAAGTCCGAAATTGTCATTGCTCTTAAGGTAATCAATTATCTTGTCGGCATAATGATGAACGTTGACAACGATCTGTCTGATGTCTGAGTCCTTGAGTTTCAGGATAACTCTTTTCAGCATAGGCTCGCCTCCGACCTCAACAAGCGCTTTCGGCATTGTCTGCGTGATCGTGCCAAGACGTGTACCAAGCCCGGCTGCAAAAATGAGGGCTTTCATAATGTGCAATCTATATTTTGCTCACGGTGGGTGAGGCGGACGTTGACATGCGGGAATTTTGTTTTTATATGTTCAGCCATATGCTGGGCTCCATAGACACTACGGTGCTGGCCGCCGGTACAGCCGAAATTTACCGCCAGAGAGGTGAACCCGCGACGGTCGTAACATTCCACTGACGGATCCACCAAGCCATAACAGTTTTCCATGAATGTCTGTATTTCACCCTTTGATTCAAGAAAGTCAATCACCGGTTTCTCAAGACCCGTTCTGCTCTTATACTCCTCATATCTGCCAGGATTTTCCATGCCGCGGCAATCAAACACGAATCCACCTCCGTTGCCGGAATAATCTTTCGGGATGCCTTTTTTATAGGAAAAGCTGCTTACATGGACTGTCAGTAAGCTCGGACGAACCTCCTCCGTAATCGAATCGATTGACTCTTGTTCAAGCATGGCGGCCAATATCTCAGTCAGGTAATGATAGGTGTCATTCCCTGTTGCAAGTAGATTCTGAAGATTGGCCAGTGCAAGCGGGATGCTTTTCAGAAAATGAGGCTTGCGTTCGAATTTTCCACGAAAGCCGTAAGCACCAAGCACCTGCAGGTTGCGCAGCAGTTCATATTCGTGAAGACGCTCCCGGAAAAGTCCGCTGTCAATTCCGCTCACATAGCGTGATGCGGATTGGAGGTATGTCTCAATCAGCTCTTCCTTGACTTCGGGAGTGAATGCCGCACGGGCCTGAGAGATGAAAGAGACAAGATCATACTCTACAGGTCCTTTCCGACCGCCCTGGAAGTCGATGAAGTACGGAGCTCCGTCTTTGATCATGACGTTGCGGCTTTGGAAGTCGCGATACATGAATGTCGGCTTCCCTGAATGGGCCAGACGTGTTGCCATCAGTCTGAACTCTGATTCAAGGCGTCTTTCATCGTAAGGCACACCGGTTGTGTTCAGGAAACAATATTTGAAGTAGTTCAGATCCCACAGGATGGCTTGACTGTCAAATGCCGCTACCGGATAACAATTGTTGAAATCCATCCCGTCGGCCCCTTTGTATTGGAAATCCGGCAATATGGCAATTGTTTGCTTTAATAAGGGTATATCTTCGCGCATTTCAAATAGGGAACTGTCACCAAGATCCTCCTGGATATAACACAGTCTGTCATCTGACACTGCAATGACCTTTGGTACCGGCAGCCCTTTTGTGGAGAAGTGGGCGGACAGATATATGAACGCATTGTTTTCAATGGCAGATGTTCCAATGACTCCAACAACAGTACGTGGGCCGGAGATGCGGAAATACTGGCGGTTGCTGCCGGCTTTGGTAAGAGGACGGATTTTGTAATGGTCTACACCGAATGTCTGTGCATATAATGTTGAGAGCATATTTTAACTCTTGTTTTTAAACAACTTCTAAACAATTTCTGAGATTTTGACTCCTGGATAGGAGACCGTTCCCAAATTCGATATTAAGCAACTGCGATGAGTGGCTTATCAGCTGCAAAATTAGTCAAAATATCCAATTTGCTCTTTCATTCGGCTGCCCTTTTGCGTATATTTATAAAAATACCTAACTTTGAAAATATTTTGATAATTCAATATGTCAGTTCTCACAAATAATCTCAGCCGTCAGATCAAATCACTTGATGAGCGGAAACACCGTCGGCGCGAGCAGGCCTTCAAAGCAGAAGGTTCCAAATGCGTACTCGACACACTTCCGTTTTTTAACGTGCGTCATCTGTTTGCTACCAAAGACTGGCTGGCTGCAAACAGGCGTGACTGCAGAGAGCTTTCTGGTTCGGTTATAGTAGAATGTGCCGGATCAGAAATTGCAAAAATGTCAAGCCTTGTCACTCCGACAGAGGTAATTGCGGTTTATGATATTCCAGAGTCGCATCTGGGAAATGGAATCGCGCAGAAAAATCTTGTCCTTGCTCTTGACGGCATACAGGATCCCGGAAATCTCGGTACTATCATACGTGTTTCCGACTGGTTCGGCATACGCGACATATTATGCGGGACAGGGACTGTTGACTGTTACAGTCCGAAAGTGATACAGGCTACAATGGGGTCGATATCAAGGGTCAGACTTCATTATGGCGATCTCACTGAAATGATCGTGGCAAGTGGCGCTATGCGTGTATATGGCACATTTCTGAACGGTGACAGCATCAGCGATGCCAAGCTGACAGATACAGGAGTCATTGTCATAGGGAATGAAGGCAACGGAATTTCGGCTGAGGTGGAAAAATCTGTTACAGACCGCCTGTTGATACCATCATATCCGGAAGGCGAGCCGACAGGAGAATCTCTGAATGCGGCTATAGCCACAGCCATCACTCTGGCTAAGTTTAGAGGAATTTGAAAATCTGACACTGAAACATCAGGGGCTTGTCTCTGGCCTCTTAAGCAATAGTTTATAATTGATGAAAGGTAATAAGACAGCGTGGTTCTGCACAAGTTGTGGCGCCGAATCGTCAAAATGGCAGGGAAAATGTCCGGCTTGCGGCGAATGGAACACTATGGTAGAGGAGCGGATAGTGTCAGATGACAAAAAATCTCGTTCGCTCACTCCTGTCAAGCTGAAACAGACGAGGACAAGGCCTCAGCTAATTCATGAGATAGAAACCAGCGATGAGGCCCGCATCAAAATGCCGAGTGGAGAGCTTAACCGTGTTCTCGGCGGCGGTCTGGTGCCAGGAAGTCTTGTTCTTATAGGGGGTGAGCCGGGAATAGGGAAATCCACGCTTGTACTTCAGAACATACTTTCGATACGGTCCAGAAAAATACTGTATATCTCCGGTGAGGAAAGTGCAAAACAGTTAAAAATGCGGGCAGACCGTATAGGACGGCCGAATGACAATGTATATATAGTGTGTGAGACTTCTCTTGAGAACATCAAGGATCACATCGAAGATGTTGACCCCGGACTTGTGGTGGTCGATTCGATACAGACAATAGCATCGGACGCTATAGAGTCGGTTGCCGGAAGTGTCTCTCAGGTAAGGGAATGTGCCGCCCAACTGCTGAAATACGCAAAAGAAACTTCCGTTCCGGTATTGCTGATAGGGCATATAACCAAGGAAGGCAGCATTGCAGGCCCGAAAGTGCTTGAGCACATTGTCGATGCTGTGCTGCAGTTCGAAGGAGACCGCCAGAATATATACCGGATTCTGAGGTCCATTAAAAACCGTTTCGGATCTACAGCCGAGTTAGGCGTCTATGAGATGTGTCAGCGAGGACTCAGAGAAGTATCCAACCCCTCGGAAATGTTCCTTTCGCAGAATGACGAGGAACTCTCCGGAATATCTATCGGGGTGACGATGGAAGGTGTCAGAGCATTTCTTATCGAGGTGCAGGCATTGGTCAGTACTGCGGCCTACGGCACTCCGCAGCGCTCGGTGACAGGCTTCGACTCCAAACGCATGAATATGCTCTTGGCTGTGCTTGAAAAACGGGTCGGGTTCAAGCTTGCGGCAAAGGATGTATTTCTTAATATAGCCGGAGGCCTGAAAGTCAACGATCCGTCGCTGGATCTCGCTGTCATCTGTGCGATTCTTTCTTCCAATGTAGATATAACCATCCCGAACCGTATCTGTATGGCTGGAGAAGTCGGGCTGTCTGGAGAAGTTCGCCCTGTCAGCCGCATCGAACAGCGGATACGCGAAGCTGAAAAGCTTGGAATGGAAACTATTATCATCCCACGCAACAATCTCAAGGGCATAGACACTTCCGGCCTTGGAATTAAAATTGTTGAAGTGGCAAAGGTCGAGGAGGCATTCAGAACTCTCTTTGCGTAAACAAATTAAACGAGTGCATGTTATGCTATTAAAGCGTTACAACTATATCCATATGAAAATGACAAATTTAAGATGTATATTTTTTAGTTTATCCGCTGTTGCCGGTGCTTCATTTGTTTCAGCCCAGACGGTGGAGCATATCAAATATGGAGATTTCTCCAACTGGGTTACCCGCCACATACACGAATCGGCTGTGATAGGCGGACATGACAAGACTATATATGAGATAGGCCCGACACAAACAATCGAGGGCAACAAACCCTATTCAAATCTTGGCGGCTCGCCGTGGGCCACGAGTAATGTCTATGCTAAAGTGTCAGGCGTTGTCAAAACTTCTAATGCGGTTTATCCTGCGGATCGTTCGGCTAAAAACAAATGCGCGAAACTCTGCACTCAGATCGAGAAAGTGAAAGTGCTCGGTCTGATCAATATGGATGTAATGGTTGCCGGCTCGATGTTTCTTGGTAAAATGTTTGAACCGGTTACATCAACAAAAAATCCATATTCGAAAATGGAAATGGGCATACCGTTTTCCAAACATCCTAAATCACTGGTCTTTGACTATAAAGTAGACATGCCGAATGTCAACTATCGTGTAAAGTCTACAGGATTCAGCTCAAAAAAGCAACTTCCGGGACATGACAATGCCGTGGTATTTGTGTTTCTTCAGCGCCGATGGGAAGATTCAGACGGCAATATCCATGCAAAACGGGTGGCAACAGGAGGAGAACATTTCTCAAAGACTGCTTCCTGGACAAACGGGCATCGTCTTCAGCTGACCTATGGAGATTTAAGTTCAAAAGGTCCCGTGCCTGATTATCTGCAACTGCGTAGCGGTGATGACCGTTACTATGCACGTAACTCAAAGGGTAAAATGGTCCCGGTCACTGAAGAAGGATGGGATTCCGCCAATGCGACCCCGACGCATATCATAGTCATGTTTTCTGCCGGTAGCGGAGAACCCTATGTCGGCACTGAAGGGCTGACATTATATGTGGATAATGTCGGTTTTGGATATTGAGCATCGATATGTTCCGGTTTAAAGAATTTTCGATCGATGATTCTGAATGTGCGATGAAAGTCGGCACTGACGGAGTGCTTCTTGGAAGCTGGGCTGATGTCGAAGGCGCAATGAATATCGTTGACGCCGGATGTGGCTCCGGTCTGATCTCCCTGATGATGGCCCAGCGCGCTCCACAAGCGAGAATTTATGGAGTGGATATTGACAGAGATGCTGTTAAGTGCTGCCAGTCCAACGTGGATTCTTCACAGTGGAAAAATAGGATCGAAGTTTTTCAAAACGACATAACATCTTTTTTCCCTGACAAAGCCTCGTCACCGTTACTGATTGTGTCGAACCCCCCGTTTTTCAATGAACCATTGAGATCTCCTGATACTATCAGAGCGCTTGCAAGGCATGGAGAAGAATTCGGGATAGAATCGCTGCTAAGCCTTGGAGCACAGTATCTTGTGATGCCTGGAGACTCGATGGCTTTCATTTCGCCTTATGGCAGAAAAGATGAGATTGAATGGCTTCTTTCATGTAATCGCCTTGCATCCCGACGGATGACGTCAGTGTTTTCAAGAAGAGGCAAAAAGGCATTGCGAATCTTATGGCAGGTCATGCCGGAAAGATATATGAACACACGGTGTGTTACTGAAAATCTATATATCCGCAATGAGGACAATGAATATTCAACTGCTTATAAGCTTCTGACATATCCTTTTTATCTTGATAAATAAACTAAGATTGTTTTACATTATGTTGCCACAACTTCGGTTCAAACCGGCTGAACGCTTCCTGCTATTTTTCATCGTGCTTGCGGCCTGTGCCTTGGCTGGATCTCTGATAGTTGGGTTTGTGGTTCATAACGGGCCTACTACAAAAGCTTTAAGACTGGCCACTGTCATCCAGGACTGTGTCATATTCATCCTTCCGTCTTTGATAACTGCAGTATTGATTTCCTCGTTGCCGGCAAATTTCCTGAAAATTGAATCGGCACCTTCCATAAGGCTATTGATATTGGCCGTGACAGCTATGCTGGTTTCAATTCCGCTGATGAACTGGATCGTTATGATGAATGACAGTCTTGTGTTACCCGAAAGTCTTTCCGGATTAGAGAGTTGGATGCGGCTTCACGAAAATGAAGCCCGTGCCTCAGTGAAAATGCTGCTTGGCGACAGTTCTATAGGATCATTGATAATTGACCTGCTTATAGTAGGGGTATTGGCCGGATTAAGCGAAGAAATTCTGTTTCGAGGGACTTTACAACAACTGTTTTTGTCATCCGGTCTTAACAGACATCTGGCAATCTGGATTACATCGATCATATTCAGTGCCATCCATATGCAGTTTTTCGGCTTCGTCCCGCGACTGTTACTTGGAGCCTATTTCGGCTATCTGCTGTGGTGGAGCCGGTCTTTGTGGTTGCCGGTTATAATACATGCCTTTAACAACTCAATAGTGGTCTATTCCACATGGAAGTCCGGTGAAATCTCAGAGGGTGGGGGAGACAGCTCGATTGATCAATGGGGGCTTGATTCGCCGATGCTCATATTGGCTTCGGCAATATTGACCGTCTTCATTATATTCCGTTTGCATAGAGAGCAGAAGTCTGCGGTCATCCAGAGAGTTAAATAGTGCTAAATTAACTTCATCGAATTGATTGATGTCGAAATAAATATTAATTTTGACAATAAATAATTGTAGAAATTATCTTAACCTAACTTACTGAAATACTCCACTCGTCGGTAAATGGCTCTTATTCCCAATTGCCGACGAAAATTTTTGTAAGTTAAGTAATTCAAACAAACACAGATGGCAAGAAAGAAGAAAGATCTGCCGCTTTTAAGCGGTGTTGAGATATTGGATGTCGCGGCTGAAGGCAATTCTATCGCGCGGGTTGACGAAATGGTTGTGTTTATACCGTTCGGTGCTCCCGGAGATATCGCTGATGTGAAGATTGACCGTAAAAAGCGTAGTTATGCGGAGGGACATATCGAACGTCTGACACAGCCCTCTCCAATACGAGTCGAGGCAAAATGCGAACACTTCACTCTGTGCGGAGGGTGCCGATGGCAGCATCTGCCATATGAATTCCAGCTCAAATGCAAGCAAAAGCAGGTTGAGGACGCTCTTCAGCGCATAGCCAAGATTCCATATCCGGAACTGACTCCTATTTTGGGATCAGAAGAAATCTGGGAATACCGGAATAAAATGGAGTACACATTCTCAAACAAAAAGTGGCTCACATTCGATCAATTGCGTTCAGGAGAGGAGTTCCCGGAGCGCCGGGCAGCAGGATTCCATATATCAGGTGCCTTCGACAAGGTATTGGATATAAACAAATGTCATCTGCAGGATGATCTCGGTAACCGGTTGAGACTTTTTGTCAAGAAATTCGGCATGGACAATGACTATTCCTTCTATGACCTAAGGGAGCAGCATGGCCTGTTACGTACGTTGATGATACGTATTGCATCTACCGGAGAAGTAATGGCTGTAATGGTATTCGGCGAAAACGATGAAGAAAAAATCGGGACATTGCTATCAGCTGTAGCCGCTGAGTTCTCGGAAATCACATCGCTGCTCTATGTCGTCAACACAAAAGTCAATGACACGATCTCAGATCAGGCCATTCACCTTTATCGCGGTAAGGAATATATTGAAGAGGAGATGGAGGGTCTTAGATTCAGAGTAGGCCCCAAGTCATTCTATCAGACAAATTCACGGCAGGCCTACAGGCTTTACAGCGTGGCCCGTGATTTCGCCAAACTGACCGGAAACGAGCTGGTCTATGACCTTTATACCGGAACCGGTACAATTGCCTGCTTTGTTGCCCGCAATACCAGGCATGTAGTCGGTATCGAATATGTCCCTGAGGCCATTGACGATGCTAAAATAAATGCCGGCATCAACGGGTTGTACAATACGGAATTCTATGCCGGCGATATGAAAAATGTATTGACATCAGACTTCATAGCTGAACACGGACATCCTGATGTGATGATTGTCGATCCTCCAAGAGCCGGCATGCACGATGATGTGGTCAAAGTAATTTTGGAAGCCGAGCCAAAGCGGATAGTCTATGTCAGCTGCAATCCGGCTACCCAAGCCCGTGATCTGGCATTGCTCCATGAGAAGTATGATATTGAGGCAGTACAGCCGGTAGACATGTTCCCGCACACCCAACATGTGGAGAATGTAGCCGCACTTACATTAAGGAATCAATGACGTATACAGCAAAAGAGCGCCCGCTGCATCACGCAGTGGAGCGCTCGAAATTATAATCATCAATTCTAATTATCGGTATTCGTTTTCTCAAACTCATCTTCTGAAAATCTGATCGGGCTCACGTTATGCCCGATTCTGGATTGTATATCAGGAGGTGATAACTGCCAATTGATTTGGAATAAGGGAAATAGCGGTAATTTTAAATTCAGAAAAGGATAAGAAATGGTTGTGTCTTCAAATGACTCAGCAGAAATGCATGTTTGGTTGTTGTTTCATGTATATGTATTTGAGAAGTCTTAATTCTGTTAACGTTCAGGAGTTATTTTTCGTTTTCGATGCAAATTTAATATGATAATAGCTCATATACAAGCAACTTAACAAAAGAGCATAGCATTTAACCAACACCGGGCTTAGAATGCGTGAAAATGATGTTTATTTGCTAAAAATAGTGTTAACAAGATTTGAATTTTGGATTTCTTGCATAATTGAAGCGATTTGTCTACCTTTGTCGTGGTTGATATATGGTTGTATTATTTTAAAATTTTCTGTCGGAACCAATGTCTTCAATCAAGACAAATATAATCCTTAATGGCCTTAATACTATTACCGGAATTGTTTTTCCTGTCATTACTTTTCCATATGCGGCAAGAGTGCTGCTGCCTGAAGGGATAGGGACTGTTAACTTTTTGAACTCAATAATATTATATATAATTCTATTTTCGACCCTCGGAATTCCGGCATATGCCGTCAGGGAAGTGGCAAAACACCGCGACAATAAGTCCTTACGAGATAAATTTGTGGTTGAAATTCTGTCGTTGAGCCTTATGCTGTGCATGTGCGCTTATGTGGCTGTATTCTTAATGGCGAGATTCATACCTCAGATTCATAGCAACCAGACGCTATTTTATATACTCAGTCTGTCAATATTTTTCACCTCCATCGGATCGGAATGGTTCTATCAGGGCATTGAAGATTTTAAATTTATAACCATACGTGCAATCGCTATCAGAACCTTGGCGGCATTGTCGCTGTTTGCCTTTGTCAGATCATCATCCGATCTGATAGCTTACGGTTTTGTTATGGTCGGTACAACTGTCGGCAACTATATCGCAAACTTTATTCATCTTAGAAAATATATATCAGTCAAAGACATCGAGTTTAAAGATTTGCAGATTATCAGCCATCTTCGCCCGGCGCTAAAAACCTTTGCTTTATATCTGATCACAAGCCTATACTTACTGCTGAACTCAGTCATGCTCGGATTCATTAGCGGAGACGAAGCTGTAGGCTTTTTTACTGCCGGAAATAAAATATCCAATATCTGTCTCACTCTGATCACATCATTGGGTACAGTGCTATTGCCGCGTTGCTCCCACCTTATAAAATCCGGTGATATGGAAAGTTTTTCATCGGTCATAAACAAGTCTCTCAATCTGACAATGACTCTCGCATTGCCGATTACTGTCGGGCTTATGCTGCTTGCCGGCCCAATAACTATGATATTCTGCGGGCCCGAATTTTCAGAGTCTATACCCGTGCTGTATATCTCAGCACCGATAATCGTATTTATCAGCCTTACCAACCTGATGGGAATTCAGATACTTTATCCGATGGATAAAGTCAAACTTCTGATTATTGGGGCCAGTGGAGGGGCGATTATGAATATTTGTCTCAATATCATACTCATGCCGCCGTTGGGGGCTAAAGGTGCGGCAATCGCCACATTTGCCGCTGAATTGTCTATACTGGTTATTCAGATAGTGTTAGGACGGTTATATTATCCGTTCAAAATCTCAGAGCTGATTAAATGGAAAGTGATAACAGCCACCACGGTTATGGGCATTGCAATATATCTCAGCCAGACATTCCCGATGTCAGATCTCGGACGATTGATTATAGGATTTAGTGTTGGAATCACCGTGTATGGAGTGACATTATGGATACTTAAAGATCAGATGCTTTTTGAAATAATAGATTTAATCAAAAGCAAAATCTCAGGTCATTGATATGAGCGAGAGTTTTTATAGTTAGACCTTTAATTCCACACATATCAAGAAAAAGTCTGGAGTCTTGAAATGAATCAGAAATAAATATTGCCCATAATCACTATTATGTAAAATTGCCTTGCGCGTTTTTTTGATCTTGAGCAGGATGCTTAAATTGAGCCGTTTTTACTCCTCTCCTTTTTCATTCTGCCTTTGCAACGATTAATAAGAACAACAGCCGCTACGTTGTTTTCAAATTGACCGGTAGCGACTGTTGTTTTGCCATTTTACTTTTTCTTATTTGTAACCAATAGTTTCTTTAGTTTTGCGGGAGTCAGGGTCTCAGGATATTCTGAAAAGTTCAACCGCAAGGTACAACCTTCACGATAACGGCTACATCCGAAAGCGGTGTTACCTTTTATCAAATTACCTTGGCCACAAAGCGGACATTCGATCTGTTCAAATTTGCGGACGCTGGGAGTGCGAGGTTTGCGTGGCTTGTCTCCTCCCTTGCTTTTTGCCGGTTCTGAGTCGCCTCCTTTGTTCTTGCCTTTGCTTTCAACCTCAATCTGAATTTTAGATCGTGTGTTGTCACTTAGAACACTAATAACAATCTGATTTATAAGCGTTTTAAGTTCATTGATAAACTCAGTGGCAGAATATTCGCCACGTTCAATGCGTCGCAATTTATTTTCCCACAGGCCGGTAAGCTTGGCGCTTTTGAGTAGTTCCTCATTGATAGTCTCAATTAGCTCAATCCCGGCTTGCGAGGCCATTATTAACTTGCGGTTCCTATAGATGTATCTTCGCTTAAATAATGTTTCAATTATTGCCGCACGGGTAGATGGACGTCCAATACCATTTTCTTTCATGGCTTCACGTAATGTTTCATCATCTACCGTTTTACCGGCAGACTCCATTGCCCGCAAAAGGGTTCCTTCGGTATAATATTTTGGAGGTTGGGTTGTTTTCTGCTGCAATGCCGGTTCATGAGGGCCGCTCTCCCCTACTTTGAATTCAGGTAAAATTCTATCATCCGAAGTGTCATCTTTAGACTCTTCTGCAGGAGTGTCATCATACAGTTTCCGCCATCCGGCATCTTCGATCACTTTTCCGGTAGCCTTGAAGCCATGCTTTCCCACAGTAGCGCTTACAGTTGTACTGAGAAAACGACAATCGGGATAGAATGCAGCGATAAAGCGCAATGCGATCAGATGATATAGCTGTCGCTCATTGCCGATCAGCACTGCCGGTGACTGACCTGTGGGGATTATGGCATGGTGATCCGTAACTTTTGAGTTGTCAAAGACTTTTTTACTCTTAGGCAGCTTTGATGTGAGCAATGATTCAGTCAATGCTGCATAAGGAGTCATGTTCCGTAGAATACCCGGAACTTTCGGGTATATGTCTTCAGAAAGGTATGTGGTGTCTACTCGCGGATAAGTAGTTACTTTCTTTTCATATAGAGACTGTATCAGTCGCAGGGTCTCGTCTGCCGTCCATCCCCATTTTTTATTACACTCAACCTGCAACGATGTCAGGTCAAAAAGTCTTGGAGGGGCTTCCCTACCCTTTTTCTCCTGTATGTCGTTGATTATCAGTGGGAACTGACGTATTTCATCCAATGTTACTGTTGCTTCGTCCGGAGAGTTAAAACGTCCGGCTGTGGCATTGAACGTAGCTCCGCGATACAAAGTTTTGAGTTCCCAGTAATCTTCCGGTTTGAAATTCTGAATTTCGAAATGGCGCTGGACAATCAGGGCCAGTGTAGGTGTCTGTACTCGTCCGATTGACAATACATTGCCCGGTGATGAATATTTCAAAGAATACAGACGTGTGCCGTTCATACCAAGCAGCCAGTCTCCGATTGCGCGTGAAAGGCCGGCATGATATAGATTATTGAATTCCGATTCCGGTTTCAGATGTGCAAAACCTTCGCGTATGGCATCATCGGTAAGTGATGAAATCCAAAGCCGCTTGACCGGACATTTGATCGATGCTTTCTGCATCACCCACCGCTGGATGAGCTCTCCTTCCTGCCCGGCATCACCGCAGTTGATCACTTCGTCAGCTTCGGCAATCAGATTTTCTATTACACGAAACTGGCGTTCTATACCGGAATCATTGATAACCTTGATCCCAAACCGAGCCGGGATCATGGGCAACATACCAAGAGACCATCTTTTCCATCTCTCTTCATAATCCCCCGGCTCTTTAAGGGTACACAGATGGCCGAAAGTCCAGGTCACTTTATAGTTTCCTCCTTCGTAATAACCCTCCTTACGGGTATTGGCGCCGAGTATTGCGGCGATATCTTTTGCTACACTTGGTTTCTCAGTTATGCAGAGTATCATTTACGGTGCAACGATTTCTTCTTGACGGTGGTGGTTGACGGACCATGTACTGTCATGAAAAGAATCTGAATTTCAGAAGTGTTCTTGAGTGCCGGGAAGTCAATTTCCACAGGTATCTGCCCATTGTCCTCCCATTGGAAATAGCGCTGGAAATCCACTCCATCGATATCTGTTGAAGTCACAGCGGAACCGAGACATGTCAGACTTACTCCGTCAATACGGTTTGAAGTGTGGGGACGTCCTATCAGCTTGCCATATACACGTGTGAGATCCGAGCGGTAGTCAATGCTGTCCGCTTGGAACGACAATGTGCTATCAGACGCAGACTCATAGTCTTTGATTATTTTTGCCTCTGAACAAAAACTGATGGCAGCCATTATTGCCGCAGAAATAAAAAATCTTTTCATGATGAATGGTAGTGCAAATTTAGTGAGAATTATTTGTTCTGACAACCTTTGAGGTTTGATTAACTGCCCGTCAGATAAGTCTGAAGACAACTGATCGATGGGTTCACAGCTATGATTTTACCCTGAGGATTAATGAGATATGATGCAAATCCGTGATTCAGCCGATAGTCAGCTTCGAGGTTTTTCATTTTTGCATCAGTGATGTGAAACTGCGTACTGGCTTCCAGATTATCTTTCTTAACGACTTCTTTGAAAAACTTCGGATCTGAATCGGTATTGACCGAAAGGATAGTAAAAGGTTCGGTATATGTCTTGTTTCTGAAATAACGGTCATATTCGCCGGCTGCTATACGAGAGACTGCATTCTCGCTATCCCAGAAATTGACCAGCACATATTTTCCGCGCAATTGGCTCAGTGAGACTTCCACGGAATCATTGACAAGCATTTCTATTTCCGGGGCGGTATAGCCTTTTTCCGCCTTCATCACGCGTTCGGAATAGGCGGATATCAGCAAAACTATCGCTGCGAAGAAAGCTATGTAGCTAAAAATCTTTTTCATAAAAAAGAGTTTGAAAAGTCCTTATCTATAAAGACAATTCAAACTCTTAAAAGTTCTACCACTTAGAGGTTGTTTAAAAACAATAGTTAAAATCTGAACGAAAGTTTTGGGCGCCTATGACTCTTCGTCTCAGTCACATAGCTCGCTATGCTCCTCCTTCATTTGCATCAATTTATCTAAAAGATACACCACTCAGATTTTAACTATTGGTTTTAAACAACCTCTTAATATATATCCTTTCAGAACGGATAGCCTATGGCCAGATGGAAGGCCAGAGACTTTTTAAACGACTCCATATTGTAATAACCCCTCTTGCCGGTGTCATACGGGGCATGGATTCCAATTCCAAGATCACCTCGGATAACCAGCATCGAGATGTCAAAGCGCAGACCTACACCAGTTCCCAATGCAAGATCTTTAAAAAAAGTTTTGGCCCGCAATTGTCCGCCGGGGCGGGAAGGTTCATTTTTGAGAGTCCATACATTGCCTGCATCAAGGAATACCGCACCATGAAGCGGTCCAAGTATGGGAAAACGGTATTCAGTATTGGCGATGAAAGTAAACGTACCGGTCTGGTCAAAATAGCCGTTGATCTGATCTGCAGGCGCACGGTATGAGCCGGGACCAATCGAACGGACGGTGAATGCCCGTACCGAATTGGCTCCACCACAGTAGAATTGCTCGCTATAAGGCACCTGAGATGAATTGCCGTAGGCGTATGCGGCTCCAGAGCCAAGACGGCTGACAAGCCAGTGGTTTCCGCCAAGACGCCTTCCATATACTACCTGCGCATATCCTTTTACAAATTGGGAGAATGGCGTTCTGAAAAGTGTTTTCTCGCCCTTTTTGCCACATAGCTCATAGATTGACCAGAATGCATTGCCGGCCTCCTGTAGCGTAAACTGCACGTTGATGGTATTCTTGCGCATAGTGCGGTCATACACAAAACTATAGGACATCTGTGGTATGTATTGACTCTGGAAACTCAAAGCAATCGCCGGATTGGCATTCATTATCGAGTCAAAAACCGGGGTTGTATGCTGCAACTTATTATATGTGAGTTTAAACAGCGTGAAAGTATTGGAGATATACTTGGACGACTGCCAGTCATAAGATAAACCGGCATTGAACTGGCTGAGTTTGAAATAGTGCGGTCTGTTAAGCAGATCTGCGCCTAATGATATTTTAGTCCAGCTCAACTCTCTGCGTGATCGAGGAATGAATCTTGGCGCAAGCAAACGCGGGAACGCCAGCGTGGCATTCAGGCCTACCTCATAGGAATTGAACACTGAATTGTGTCTGCCCGATCCTGTCTGCCACTCGTATGCGCCGGTCAAAGAAACCGTCAGCAATTCACCGCCGCCGAAGAGATTGCGGTTTGTAAGACCCAATGTGACACCCGGTCCAAGATAAGAATTCGATTTTGAAGACACATTTGCTTCTACAGAGGCTTCGAGAGGCTTATCGTAGGTGCATTCAATTACGACATTGAGCAGATTGTCATTCTTTCGAAGTGTATCCGGGATGACAATTATGTTGATATTGTTGAATATGCCGAGCCGGGCCAGTCGGGTTTGTGTAGCATTCATCTGCCTTACGGAGAATGTGCGCCCTTCACGGAATGCGATGCATGATGGAATCAGCCCGTCTCGAAGCCTTGACGGGAGATAGCGGATCAGAGTTCCCTTGACAGTTTCTGTAGTATCAGGTATCCCTCCTCCCCTATTCCTATATATATAGGTGGTGATATCTCCTGTCCGGTAACGGTTCAGTGCCATCGGCGGAAGATTGTCGGCAATGTCAAGTTTGAGCGCTATGTTGCCTTTGTTTATCGTACTGTCCGCAAGATACTGTATATAGTCCGGGCGAAAGAAATAATAGCCTCTGTTGCGGACAGCATTGGCTATGTCTACACGCAACGCTGCAAGAGAATCCGTTGAATAGCGAGAACCGAGCTGGAAATATTTCGACTTTCGAGCCACAGAATCAATAATATGATTCAACAATACAGTATCAGGCAATAATACTATGGAATCGATCATATATGGCCTGCCGGCCTCAATCTTGTAAAGTATCGAGGCCTTTTTCTTATTCCGTTTCTGAACAAGCTCATAAGAAGATGTCCCGGAGAAATAGCCATTATTGTCCAGGATCTGGTCAAGCATATGCACTCTGACTTCAGGACGCACATCTGCCACCAGGACAGGTTCTGAAGCAAGTTTTTCATAAATCCAGTGCTTAAGCCCTTTGGGAGGATTCGGCCAATTATTGTAGACCCAAAGGCCAAGAGGAAACGGATACCGGACCGATGCTGATCCTAAAAGAGCGTTGTTTGGTTTCACAGAAACAGCCTCTGTAAGAGATGAACGCACGTCAGACGGAAATTTCTGCTTGTCAGGAGTTTTGATTTCCACACCCTTAAGCCCGGTATACAGAATATCATCCTTGCCAAGCCTCTTTGTTGTCGAGCAGCCTGACAGAAGCACGGATGCGATTGCCATTAAGATCAGTATTTTTTTCAAAGCCTGCTGTTTTTAGAGTTATTATACAAATACATCAATCCCGTCTGATACCGAAGAGTTCCCAAAGTGTGTTGAGTTTCTTTTTCAGTACAAATCCGACTCCGGTCTGTGTTATCTCACCTTCCAGAATACTTTCATATCCGGTATGCCGGAATATTTTAATATACATAGAGCCTGATTGATTAAGAAGATATTCAAACGAAATGTCGTTGATGAGATTTTGTGAAAAATTTTCATCTGCATCAGCATCCGTAGAGTAGTTTCCACCCACCACGATCTTGAATCTATCGTTAAAGAAAGATTTGCTGACACGATAGCTATACGATGTAGTGGTCGAAGTAGATCCGGAGTAAGTCTTGTCATACTGGTCAATGCCGAATGAGATATCAACCCCGCGAATGTTGTTGGCGGCCCACGAGTTCAGCTTGGATGTCAGGAATGAATATAGCTGATTGCCTGACAGATTGGCATTGCCCTTGGTCCCGGCTCCGGTGTAAACATTGTATAGCAGCATATTCATCGCCTGATTTGCTCTCTGCTCGGCAGACATCGAGGCAAGTTCGTTCTGAACTGTGATATCGTCATTTGTTGCCAAGTCGAAAGCCACGTCCATATTGTCAAGCGAATTGGTCACCGAAAGGATCACATCGAAATTTACCAGACGGGAATTCTGCCCGTCCTGAGTGACATTGGCTTTCATCACATCAACGGCATGAATATTTAGGATCGGGTTCATCATATCGCCATTGAATGATATGTATGATCCCTCCTGGAATTCAAATTGCTTTTCGCTCATAAACGGAGGTGTATAGCGCACAAAACCATTGTTGATGTTTATGCGTCCTATCATTCTGTCCCCATTGAGTTCAGACATTGTGAACACAACGTCTCCTTCCGGCTGGATGTGCACTTTGTTGCTTCCGTTGGCTGACAAGTCTACGTTTATGGTAGATCCATGCTCCAGATGCAATGCGGCTTCAAGGTCCAATGCCATTGTTTTGGCTACTAACGAATCAGCCATCACCATATTGGTAGTGTCATTAAACTGGATAAAATGCACCATATCCTCGCTACTCTGAGCAGAAAGTGTTTCTGTGGTTTCGGATAGTATATATGTAACATTGGTCTGAGGAAGCACACGGAGATCTGCATTGACCCGCAGAAAATTCATATTGCCTTTGACTGATGCATCGACATCAAGATATGCTTTGCCATAGACATCGGCTCCACGAGCTTTCTGGCTGTTGACAATCTGAATATTTGATGCTTTCATTGATAGGTTCAGGCCAAGATTGGCTATATTTCTGGCATCAACAGATCCGTTGATCTTCAATGGATTCTTGTTGCATCCCATTATATCGAAATCATCAAAAGATATGATACCGCTGTCTACCGGAATTTTTTCGTCAGAGAAACCGAATGAAGTTCCAAGCATCTTTACCTTGACAGCAGTAGTATCGAAATTAATGAATCCATTGAATACAGGCTTGCTAAAGTCTCCGGTTATCTCCATTTCGCCGTTAAGCATTCCGCTGATTGTTGCCATTCCCTGCGGAATAAATGGATTGACCACTTTCAGCGGGAAGCGGATCATGCGGAAATCCAAAAGAAACGGTGTGCCGGATGTGGAGTCATTTAGCACACCCTGTGCAGTGATTGTCTTGACAGAGTCAACCATCAGACTGACATCGGCCATAAGTTTGCCATTCTTTGAATTGGCTACATCAACATCAAGATCAAATGTCCCGACTCTCTCTCTCCCGTAGAAAAGATCTTTGAGACCAATGAACCCTTTGCCGGTCAGCACATTATTGTCATAACGGAAGCGCATGTCTGCATTAAGATCTCCTTTGACCGGAGGCGCGAACGGATTGATCGAGAGCCAGTCCTGAAGGTGGATCTGCGAAATCTGAAGCACCAGGTCTTCCTGCGGGGCACCGGCACCATGACTATGGCTTGCCGAATCGACTCCGGCCGGAATCTCAGTGAACAGTTTTACAAAACTTTTTTCACCCATAAGTTCAAGATCTGCGTCAAGGTGCTTGTTGGCAAGATTGAAACTGATATAGTTGTCCTTATTGATAGTCCAGGGCTTATATGCGATAGTCGGTTTCAACGGCACGAACTTGACACTGACCACGCTGTCCTCCAAAATGGCGGATAAGCCAATGTTGAACCCTTTCTCGCCCTTGATATTTTTCTGATTCATGTAGGCCGTAAACCTGTTGACACCGGCAAAGCCATTCAGAGTCACATGTGCAAAATCATCGAAAGTGCCCGGTTTGTTATTTATGGCGGCTCTATAAATCAGATAATCACCATGCTGAATCGCATTTAATGAGATTGAGTCAAGACTGGTGCTACCGGTCATGAATCCATCAATAAGTGTGCTGAATGATATCACACTGTCATTGTGGATTCCTGCAGACAGATGGTCGAACTGTGTTTTTGCACTTTCCCGAATATAAGAAGACACAATATTGTCGCGTCCCATAGTCAAAGCCATATCCATACGAGGGAAAGCGGAGTGCAGCCTGTTGACGTTGATGCGCATACTGTCGACTTGCTGATTGATTTCATTCAGCCCGGCATTCAGTCCGTCTACAAATGAAAACAGTGATACCGGCGAATGAAGGCGTAGATCCATATCTCCGTTTACTATCCCTGCGTTCAGCAGCGAATCGGAAGAGTTGAGATCAACCGATATCGGCTTAGACAATACTATGTCAAGGGCAGGGAGATTCCATGTCAGATGGGATACGTCAACCGTTGCATCAATAGCCTGTGTGGCCAGATTGAAATATCCTTTTGAGTTGAGATCAACAGAGCCTCTGTTGAGTGAATCAGATAAACCCAAAGCCATCAGGTCAAGATTCCTGACATCTGAATTCAGATCCCATAGAATTGTATCACGATCAAGCCGTGCGTCAAAACTGACGGTCGCATCAGCATTGTAGTTGGAACTTTCAAGTGTGCCGGTGGCCTTTCCGTCATGAAGCGATGCGTTTAATGCGATGTTCTTGTAAACAGCCTTGTTGTATTCTATCGCATCAATTTTCGCATTAGCGTCAACGAATGAACTCCTGTTCATCGGATTATAACCTCTGCCGTCCACGACAAACGTACCTGAAACTGTCCCTATCCCCAATTCCGGCATGAATGCATCTACAGGGAATTCGCTGATATTAAGAGTCGCATCATATCCTTCTGAACGACCATTCCATTTGCCACTGCCGGCAAGATGCCCGCTGCCAGTAGCCAGATCAACATAGCCGGTGACGCGCCCCGGATGATAATTGACAGTTCCGTTGATTCCGAGAGCAGGCACTTTCTTTATCGGCAAAAAAGCGAACTGGCGGTCTGTGATTGTAGCAAGATTCCCTTTTATTGACAGTTCGCCGCCAATTTTTTCCGGGCTGAACGGATTGTCGATCTCTCCTTCAAGCGCCACATGGGCTAAGGGACTCATGCGCAGATCGAGATTATAGACATTCAATCGGCCAGAAGAGCCATCAATATCAGCCGAAAGCGATATCGGGGTCAATGGTTTAAGCATACCGGCCATATCAGGGAATGCCCCGGAGATTTCATGGGGATCTATACGAGCAGAAGCTTTAAGCATCAACGGTAGATTCCGGTCAGTCATCAGATCGCCCATTCCCATTTCCGCATCGAATCTGAGAGAAGATCTGAGTGTCTCGATAGAAAATCCGGACGCAGACATCAGATCCTGATTCATAGAAAAATTACCGTCGGCATGAATTTGCAAGCCACAGAATTCACTGGCGTCAAACTTTTTGAGCGGAACACGTATGGCGGCACCTTTATTGTAGAATGAATCAATTTCAATGGTAATGTCTGACACATCTATATATGATGGCGTGAATCCGGAAGCCGGTTTGGCTCCGCGCTGGGCATAAAGACCTCTTTTGGCTGTCAGTCTGATAGTGTCAGCTGAAATTGTCCACAATTCAGAAGTGGTTTCATCCTCCTCTTCTTCGGATCCGGATATTGACGCTGATGACTCAAGCAATGGATAAATATAAGTAGCAGATACGCTGTCAATTTTAAGACTTCGGCCCAAAATAGTCTTCCGGGCCATATCTACAGAAGCATCCGAGAGTGACATCATATCTACATTGCACCCAAGAGAATCAATTGTCGGAAGCATCTCCATCGAGTAGCTCAGGTCACGAAGAGTTATAACGCCAGCTTTTATTTTCATCGGCTTGGATGATGCTGTGTCCTGAGGAGCGGATGTCGAATCCTGAAGAATCCGTAGTTTTACTCTTACACCCTCGATATCCGCACGTGAAAGGTTGATATCGCCTTGGTTCAAATTAATATCCGTGCCGTCAATGTCAACCTTTCGGATATTAGCCCGTAGCCACATGAGAGAATCACTGTTGCCCAATTGATAGAAACTATTGTCAAGCGAGGCTCCGGCTACTTCGATTTCACCTTTTAAAAGGGGCATAAGCTTGACATTGACCGACATCCGACCTGAAGTCAGCATCGTATCTCCATTGGGCTGAACTACCGTTGTGTTCTCGACTTTAAGACGCAAGGGAAAGCCAAGACGCAACTTGCCGATCTCGACTTTCATTCCGGTCGATTTTGCCACTTGTTCGGTTGCGATTCCAACTGCAAAATCCTGAAGGAAGGGCACATAAAGCAAAACCGGCATAAGCATAAGCAATAGAACAATGCTTAATACCGTCCAAAGGAATGCTTTAAGGATTTTTTTACCAATCTTATGACTCAAGGCGCACTAAAATTAGAATGTTAAACGATATGCTATATAAACCACAAAAGTACTACAATTGTTTTAAAATTTCTTTAGAAAGTTAAAATGGCATTCGGTCATCGTTGAAAGTTACAGCCAAAAAGCAGTTCGGTCTCAAAAAATTGTATCACATTAATATTTTTTCGTTATTTTTGCAGAAATTATCTACAAATGAAAAATCTTATATTACGCGCTATAACCGGAGCTGTCTATGTAGCTCTCATTTGCTACTCAGTACTTGCAGGCGGATGGAATTATATAATCTTTTTCGCATTGATCACATTGCTGGCACTTCATGAGTTCTATAACCTTTGCAATTCATCTAATGGAGGAGAGAATATCACCACTCTCGTCATTGATATAGTCGGAGGCATCATACTTTGCATCGGGCTCGGATGTGTCAACATGTCATTGCTGTCACCCTTTACAACTGCTGTGCTTGGCGGAACGTTTTTCACCGTCTATCTCCTCTATTTGATTGTTCGCCTTGTAATGCAACTCTACAGTCAGGAAAACTCTCCGCTGACAAAACTGGCTTATTCTTATATGGGACAGATGTATATAGCATTGCCCGTGGGTATCATGTCTATGTTCTATACATTCCCAGACGGTAAATTTCTGCTGCTTGCCATGTTTATCATGATATGGCTGAATGACACCGGTGCATTCTGCGTTGGATCACTTTTTGGAAAGCATAGGCTGTTTCCACGAATATCGCCCAAAAAATCTTGGGAAGGATTTGCAGGAGGTGTGATATTCGCTATTGCCTCGGCTTTTATGTTCAAATACGCCTTTCCTCAATATTTCGAATCGGTTTCATTGGCCGGCCTTTGTGGACTTGGTGCTGTCGTGGGCGCTTTTGCCACTTGGGGAGATCTTGTTGAGTCTCTTATAAAACGTACTTTGGGTGTCAAGGATTCAGGCACTATTCTTCCCGGACATGGAGGTATACTTGACCGCATAGATTCTCTGCTTCTGGTGGTTCCGGCCAGTGTGCTTTATCTGACAGCTCTTATTTTATACTGCTGTTGATCACAGGGCTTGTCAAGCCCATTGCTTATGATTATATCATACATTAATTATTCATACTTACACTTATCCGAAATGAAAAAATTATTATGCCTTACTGCTTTAGGCATGGCCTTCATCTCCTCTTGCAATTCAGGCAAGGACACCAAGGCTGTGGCTGATACAAATGACGATGTCATTCTCCATGCATGGTCTTGGTCATTTGACACCATCGGCGCTAATATGAAAGATATTGCAGCTGCCGGATATACTTATGTGCAGACTTCACCGGCTAACACTTGTTTTGTTGGTGAAGACGGTGGTTTGGCTCTGTTCTCGGCCGACGGTGATTCAGTCAGGGGCAAATGGTATTATTACTATCAGCCTACAGATTGGAAAATCGGCAATTACCTTCTTGGCAACCGTGATCAGTTCAAGGCCATGATGGACAGCGCAAAAAAATACAATATAAAGGTTATTGTTGACGTACTGCCGAATCATACAGCTGTCGACCATACGGCAGTCCTGCCTGATCTTGACAACGCTGTTGGCGGTCATGACAAATTATTCCATGCAAACGGATTTAACGATATCCGTGATTATAATGACCGTTATGAGTGCACAACCGGAAAGATGGGCGGCCTGCCTGATGTGAACACCGAAAATCCGGATTTTCAGCATTACTACCTGACATATGTCAATGATCTTCTGAGCCTTGGAGTGAAGGGATTCCGTTATGACACCGCAAAACATATCGGCTTGCCGTCTGATCCTCTCGATTCGTTAGCCTCCCGAAATAATTTCTGGGATGTGGCAACCGGTAGAGAAAGCGTCAAAGGTCTTAAGCTGGCTGTTCCTGCCGACTCATTATTTATATATGGAGAGGTTCTTCAAGACAAGAATGTCAAAGAAAAGGAATATGCCGAGTACATGAATCTTACCGCCAGTGCTTATGGACATGCGCTGCGCACCGTCTTGGAGAAAGCTGATTTTGCCGCTGATTCACTGCTTTCCTGGCATCATCCGGCAGAAGGGAAAAAACTTGTCACATGGGTGGAATCACATGATACTTATGCTAATGAACATGAATCGGCCGGACTGACTGACCAACAGATCCGAATGGGATGGGTATTCCTTGCGTCCCGTCAGAATGGCACACCGTTGTTTTTCAGTCGTCCGGCTGGCAGCACACGCGAAAATTTCTGGGGTAATAACCGAGTTGGCGCCCGTGGAAATGATGAATTTAAACACCCCGAAGTGGTAGCTGCCAATAAATTCCGGAAGGACATGAGTGGAACTCCTGAAAAAGTCATTTCGACTGATAACGGAGCTGTAATTGAAGTCAGCCGCGGTTCTTCTGGCGTGGCTCTCATCAATATTTCAGGCCAAGAGCAAAATCTCAACGGGCTGGAGACAACCGTGCCTGACGGTGAATATCATGACCGGGTATATAATTCCATTTTTACTGTTAAGTCAGGCAAGATTAGCGGAACTCTGTCACCCTACACCTCATATATATTATATAACAATTAATTCCCTCTTTCACCTAATGGATCATAAGGCGTTGACACAAACCATGTTGACGCCTTATGAACTTTTTTATCACGCAAATTGTTACCAAGTAGTAAACATATTTTAAAAAATAATTGTAAATTTGTGCCATATACTCGCCTGTCAGGGCAAAATGGCCTATCATCTATACAGAACAACCCTATATTACTTATTTTAAATTATTTTGAAATGAATACTGACACTATCGGCTTAAACGCAGGATGCGTATGGGCTGCCCTTAACGAAGCGGATGCACTTGGGACCAAGCAGCTCAAGAAAATAGCAAAAATCAAAACAGAGAAGGACCTTTATGCCGCTCTTGGCTGGCTTGCACGCGAAGGCAAAGTAAATTTCCAGGAAAGCGAAGACGACAAGGAACTGATCGTTTCTCTTGTCCAGTAATAATTCGCTTTTTGCTATTGCCTTTTTAGTCTGTTCTTTCCCGTACTATTTCACTATAACGGGTATGCCATCTTCAACAAGCTGACATACCCGTAAATTTGACCATCCTAAAATTATTTTTACTTACAACTACCCGTCCTTCTGATGAATCCTCTGTTTTCTATTATCACCGTCACTTATAATGCAGCTGCGACATTACCTCCTACATTGAAAAGCGTCGGAGAACAGACTTGTCAGCTATACGAGTACCTGCTGATTGATGGCGCTTCGACAGATGAGAGCGTGAAACTCGCAGAAAAATCGGGAATCAGCAATATGACCATAAGTTCGGAGCCAGACCGAGGTCTATATGATGCAATGAACAAAGGGCTTGGACTGGCTCAAGGTGATTATGTGATATTTCTTAATGCCGGAGACTCCTTTCACTCCAAAGATACTCTTCAGGAAATAGCTGATGCGGTTATGGACAATGATTATCCCGGAATAGTCTATGGCCAGACTCAGATCGTTGATGCTGCCCGCAAGCGGATCGGTGACCGTCATCTTATAGCTCCATCTGTACTTACGCTCGACAGTTTCAGAGATGGCATGGTTGTATGCCATCAGGCTTTCGTTGTGCTTCGGAAACTGGTTGACAACTATGATACGCGCTATAAATATTCTTCGGATTTTGAATGGTGTATCCGCTGTCTGCAGAGGTCTCATCGAAATCAATATATTGACGACATACTGATTGACTATCTGTCAGAAGGTGTTACCACATCGCATCATAAAGCCTCATTGGTGGAACGTTTCAGAATAATGAGCCATTATTATGGCCTTATTTCTACTGTCTGCCGTCACATAAAATTCCTTATCCGAAGTCTGAAACGTAAAATATCAAAATAATCAGCGGTCTTTTGAATAGTAATTGATCGAGCCCATTATTTGAGCTTATCCGGATTTTTTGCAATAAAGTCTTTCCAGGATTTGGGCGCATTTGTTTTTGCCGGGCGACTCGATTCATAGAAATGGCATAAAGCTGCGCCCAATGCGTCTGTCGCATCAAGTTCTATGTCAAGTTGCTCGTCTGATATCCTCAGTATCCGTCTCAGCATTTCACGAACCTGCTCCTTGCTTGCCGCTCCATTGCCGGTTATGGCCATTTTGATTTTTCGCGGTTCATATTCCGTAATAGGTATGTCACGTGAGAGCGCGGCAGCGATAGCCACTCCCTGAGCTCGGCCAAGCTTGAGCATGGATTGAACATTTTTACCGAAAAACGGAGCTTCGATAGCCATTTCATCCGGTAGAAACTGTTCGACAAGTCCTAATACTCGCTGATGGATATGAAGCAAGCGCAGATAATGGCTGTCATACTTGTTGAGTTTCACCACTCCCAATGCAATCAACTCAGGATTCTTGCCTTTGATGCCGAGAATTCCGTAACCCATGATATTGGTTCCCGGATCAATACCTATTATGACCTTGTCATGCTGCATTCTTGTCAAAGAGGCTGTTCGTCCATGTATGTTGAAAAGAAAAGAGCCTTTTCTCCGAATTTTGTATGTAGAGACTGTCGCAGAGCAGCCCCATGCCCGTCATGCCATGTAACTGCATCTTCAATAGATTCAGTCTTGAAACTAACCGCAAAACTCGAACAATCTTCCTGAACTTCGATCAGGATGCGTGAGAAACCGGGTTCTGATAATATCCCGGAGGCTAAGGCTGACGGCACATATTCATCTCTCACCCATTTGCAAAAATTGTTTTCAATGCTACGTTCTACGTGAAATGTGGTATTAATTATAATCATATTTTCAATTGGATTCAGATTTATTCGAGATAACAATTGCGGGATCCACCCTGCGGTTTGCCAGATATCCAAGCGCGACTGTCGATAAAGCGGCAAGGGCGAATGCTAAAATTTTATTCTCAATGCCAAAAAATTGCGGTGACACAAACACGAAACATGTTACAATAAAAGTCATGGCTAACGCAGGTATCAATGCCACCCAGTAATTACGTTTTTTACGGGCAAGCCAGATGTAGATCGCCCATAAGACCACAGCTGCCAATGTCTGATTGGCCCATGCAAAATATCGCCATACAATGTCGAAGTTTATAAGGGTAATGCCATAGCCGACCACAAACAGAGGAATACACACTGCAAAGCGTTTCAATATGGGCCGCTGGTCAATTTTGAATATATCGGCTACAATCAGCCTTGCACCTCTGAAAGCAGTGTCGCCTGATGTGATCGGAGCAGCCACAACTCCAAGCAGCGCCAACACAGCTCCGACTTTGCCTAAAGTGGTATGAGATATGACATCTACCGCCCATGCCGCATTTCCGCCATGTTCGGCAAGCTGTTCTCCAAGCCCCGTCGAGCCATGAAAGAAGGCCATTGCGATAGCAGCCCAGATCAGGGCTATCACGCTTTCAGAAATCATAGAGCCATAAAAAACCGAGCGGCATTTTTTCTCATTGGTTATACATCTTGCCATCAGCGGAGACTGAGTGGCATGAAATCCGGATATGGCACCGCATGCAATGGTTATGAAAAGAGTAGGAATTATAGGCAGTTTATCAGGGTTTAACTGAAAATTGTGAAGTGTGGTTAGTTCCGGAATTGCATATGAGCCAGATAGCAGCACAACCAACAGACCGGCAGCCATAGCAATAAGCGCGATGCCGAATATCGGATATACTTTGCCTATCACCTTGTCAACCGGCAGCATTGTGGCCAGCACATAATAGGTAAGGATTATCCAGACCCAGATGTTTTTGGCGACAGACGGCACCATTGATGCCAGTAATTCCGCCGGACTCAGAATAAAAACGGCTCCGACCAACACCATCAGTGCTATCGAGAATACTCGTACTACAGAGCGGGTGGTGATACCCATGTATATGCCTATGATCTCAGGCAGACTGCGCCCGTCATGGCGCATGATCATCACGCCTGAAAGAAAATCATGCATAGCGCCAAAGAATATGCCTCCGAGCGTGATCCATAGAAATGCAACCGGACCGAAACATGCGCCAAGAATGGCGCCGAAAATAGGTCCGGTGCCGGCAATGTTCAGCAATTGAATCAAAAATACGCGCCATCTGGGCAATTTTATGTAGTCAACTCCGTCTTCACAACGATCCACCGGAGTTGGGCGCTCAGAGTCTATATCTGCGAGTCTCTCAAGATATCGGCCATAGGTAAAATAGGCTGCTATCAGTAACGCAAGACAAGTCAAAAATGTTATCATGGTTTATGTGTGCTTAATTTCAAAATTCAAAGAGCCGAAGGAGAGCGGTCGAAATACCAAGGGTGATTAATAACTCTGACAATACCATCTGTGTCCTCCATTCCTGCAATACGAGATGCCCCACGATAGCAGCGCTTGCCGAAATCAGGATCGTCAGCATTCATCTGGTTGGTTTTCACCAGACCCGATGAATGGATATATTTTCCGTCAGAGTCATAGATCGCAACATGTGAGATACGGCCGTCAGGAGTGTTTGAAAAGAACAGGAGATCACCTCTTCGAAGACTGTCTATGTCAGTCGGCTCAATTCGCCGCCCTATTCCTATTTGCTGACGGGCATCTCTGAGGGTTAGGATTCCGCGGTCAAAATATGCTACTCTTACCAAGCCGGAACAGTCGACACTCTTTGTTGAGCAAGCGCCCCACAAATATGGAGCCCCCATAAGCCAGTATGCTGTTTCAAGTATGCTGTCCACATCCAGTGACCGGCTCGCCCATTGTTCTGCCGGAATAACATCGCTGGAAGCAACGTAGCCTTTGCGCCCATCAGGCAACACTACCTCACAAAATGGGCCATCGCTCATTTTCCCTTCTACAATGGAGCTTAACACAAGCTCTGAAATTACAGTACGCGCAGAAGGTTCTGACGGTGAAGAATAAACTTTAGCCTCAGTTCGAGATGTAACTACAAGACGTTCTGATGAGCGCCATTCATTAATCTGAGGTTCTGACTTGCGGCTCAATCCGGAGATATTGATATAACCTTCATAGCCGTCAGGTGCTTCAATTTTAATCCACTCTTCATCTTCCTCCAATATTAGCAAAGGAGTACCCATTATTACCTGTGACGTCATTTCCGACGCATGGCTTTTACCATCGCGAATACATGCAACGGGAATGCGAACCTGAGCCCAGTTTCGATCCTGTGCTTTTAAAGGGAAGACAGACAAGGCAACGAATAATATTGCAAATAGAGTTCTAAACAAATACATGGCAAATAAAAACTTATTACAAAGTAAGCTATTTTTGTAATAATATTAAAAATGCCGACAGCTAAAAAGTGTTATTATGCTATCCGCAAGTATGCAAATTCAAAAGGAACTTGCTTCTTGGCTGCTCAGATCGAAAATAGGCTGAGGGCATTGGAGGTTGTAGCTTCCTCAACGTCTTTGCAAGGAATATTCAGACAAGCGGCAACCCGCTCGGCGATATTGACAATATAGGCACTCTCGTTGCGTTTTCCCCTGAATGGGACAGGCGCAAGATATGGAGAATCTGTTTCAAGCAATATTCTGTCCAGCCCGATTTCCGGGAGAGTATCACCAAGTTTCGAGTTTTTAAAAGTAACAATGCCGTTGATTCCAAAATAAAAATCTCCGGTCTCTCGAATACGTCTTACGTCTTCTGCTGTTCCTCCGAAACTGTGAAAGACCCCACGCACTTTACCGGCTTTTTCAGTCAGCACAGTCAAAATCTCATCAAGTCCGTCCCGGCAATGGATTATTACCGGAAGGTCACGACTTATAGCCCAATCAACCTGGCGGCTAAAGGCTATCAGCTGCTGCTCGCGATAAGAGCGATCCCAATAGAGGTCAATTCCGATCTCCCCTATCGCCACATATTTTTCAATCGAGGCTGACAGTTCTGATTCAATTTTTGCAAGATCTGCTTCCCAAGCCGCCCCTATTTCAGTCGGATGAAGCCCCATAGCCATAAAAATTTTGTCTGGGAAACGATCTCGCAGATCGTTCATCGGACCGATAGTGGTCAGATCTACATTCGGGAAGATCAGCTTCTCTACGCCGGCAGCAAAAGCATTTTCTACAATAGTTTCACGCGACGGCAAAAAATCGTCAAGATACAGATGAGTATGAGTGTCTACAAACATACAACCTACTTATTGCGTGTCGCTGATTTCAGAGCGAGATCAATGAAAAATGCCCGTGCGTCAGGTGGGATCGGGAGCTGGTCCAGACATGATATCGCCGTATCAATATAAGCCCGTATCAATTCATGTATTCGTTCCGGCAAGCCAAGACGGTCATATACAGCTCTTACCTTGTTTATTTTTTCTTCTGCCGGCACATCGCTGCCTATCAAATTTCTGACTTCTCCCGTCTGATCTTCTTTCAAGGCCATTATCAGCAGCCAGGTCTTCTTATCATTGAGGATGTCTCCGCCAATTGCTTTGCCGAAAGTCTTGGGATCTCCATATGTGTCAAGATAGTCATCCTGAAGCTGGAAGGCAAGACCGAGATTCACGCCATAGTTAAAAAATTGCAGCTGGGTTTCAAACGGAGTCTGGGCCATCAATGCGCCCATGCCGCATGCGCAGCCAAGCAATACAGAGGTCTTCAGGCGGATCATTTCCATGTATTCCTCTATCGAGACATCAAGGCGCTTTTCAAAATCCATGTCAAGTTGCTGCCCTTCATAGATATTCATGGCAGTTCCGTTGAACAGATCCAAGGCGGAGGCAAGGTTTTCACCCGCCTTTATAGCCAACAGCATTGTCGATGTGGTCAGCATTGCATCACCTGAAAGAATTGCAGTCTCTTCGTCCCACTTTCTGTGAACAGTCGGACGACCGCGCCTGACATCCGCATTATCCATGACATCATCATGCAGAAGAGTGAAATTGTGGAACATTTCGATAGCAACTGCTTGATGAATAGCCGTCATGGGATCTTTTCCCATAGCCTCACAGGCTGCCAACGCCATTACCGGGCGTAATCGTTTGCCGCCACAATCCAGAGTGTAACGTATCGGATCATATAGTCCGGCCGGGTTGGCCGGAAGCTTCAAGTTTTCAATCGCTTTGTTGACAATCGAAATATATTCGTCAAATTCTTTCATAAAACAAGTTCTCTAAATCTTGATCCAAGGTGGTGTAGTGGCAAGTTTTTTGATGCCGCATTATTTGCGGCGGCGTTTTTTCTTGCCATGCTGTGTCAGAGCTTCGGCCACTGAGACTTTGGAGCCCATATCATCTTCTTTGTCGCTTTTGCGCAAGGCATTGCCATTGTCATCGAGCAACACGAAGTCTAGTTGCTTTTTCTCCAGGTCGGCGCGTGCCACCCGAATATCCACATTGTCACCAAGACGATAACGATGGTTATGCCTACGGCCTACCAGACAATGGTTTTTCTCGTCAAAATCATAGTAATCGTCTGCCAGATCACGCATCGGCACAAGACCTTCGCAAAGATTGTCGTTGAGTTCTACATAAAGGCCCCATTCGGTCACGCCGGAGATAATGCCGGAAAATTTATCTCCGATATGTTCCTGCATGTATTCAACCTGCTTGTATTTGATAGACGAGCGTTCGGCTGTAGCAGCAAGCTGCTCCATTTCACTGGAGTGTTTGCATTGATCTTCAAGTTTCTGAAGATTTACGCTACGGCCACCTGCGAGATAACGGTCAAGCAGGCGATGAACCATCATGTCAGGATAACGGCGTATAGGAGATGTAAAATGTGTATAATATTCAAATCCAAGTCCGTAATGACCGATATTGTCAGTGGTGTAAATAGCCTTAGCCATTGAGCGTATGGCAAGAGTCGACAGATAATTTTCCTCTCCTCTACCCTTCACCTCCGCAAGCATACGGTTAATCGAACGGTTGATCTCCTTGGGGGTTCCCGATGCTTTGATTTTGTAGCCGAATGTTCTGGCAATTGCGGCAAGATCAGCCAGACGGGACGGATCAGGGACATCATGCACTCGATAGACAAATGCCTTGGCTTTTTTCTTGCCCTGCGGTTTGCCGACAAATGTAGCGACTGTGCGGTTGGCAAGCAGCATGAATTCTTCAATTAGTTTGTTGGCGTCTTTAGAAACTTTGAAGAATACACCCAGAGGTTTGCCGGCTTCATCAATATGGAATTTCACTTCCGCTCTGTCAAATTCAACAGAACCGTTCTCATAACGCTGCCGGCGAAGTATCTTGGCCAGTTCATCAAGTTTCTTAATGGCTTCGACACAATCACCAAGACCGGTTTCAATCACATTCTGAGCTTCTTCATAAGAGAATCGACGATCTGATCTGATCACGGTACGGGCAATTTTCGATGTAAGCACCTTGCCGTCGTCATCCATATGGAAGATCACCGAGAATGCCAGTTTGTCTTCATTCGGACGCAACGAGCATATGCCGTTGCACAAGTGTTCAGGCAACATCGGCACGACACGGTCAACCAGATAAACTGAAGTGGCACGTTTTTGCGCCTCGCGGTCTATAATCGTATCGGGATGTACATAATGGGTCACGTCTGCGATATGAACACCGATCTCATAATGTCCGTTCGAGAGACGTCTGAATGAAAGCGCGTCATCAAAATCCTTTGCATCAGCCGGGTCAATGGTGAATGTGAGAACGTCACGCATATCGATACGCTGCGCTACGACTTCCTCTGTTATTCCGGCTCCGATTTTATCCGCAGCCTTTTCTACAGTTGACGGATATTTGTAAGGCAATCCAAATTCAGCGAGAATGGCATGGATCTCGGTGTTGTTCTCCCCTGCCTTGCCGAGGATATCGACAACCTCTCCGCTTGGATTTTTGAAATCGTCTTTCCATTCCGTGATCCGCACCACAGCTTTATCTCCGGTCTTGCCGCTTTTAAGCTTTGCCTTCGGGATAAAAATATCTGTAGCCAGATATTTGGAATCTGTCAAAAGATAACCGAAGTGCTTGTCGACTTTCAGAGTCCCGATGAACGTCTGCTCCTTTTTCTCAATTATTTCTATGACCTCTGCTTCAGGCTCGGCACCTCTTCGATGAGCTGCGATATTGACTTTCACTCTATCGCCATTCAGAGCATGCATCGAATTGCGTTCAGCCACGAAAATAGTCTCGCCATCAGAATCAGTAATTACAGAATTTTTTCCATTACTACGACGGACAAACACACCAATAGCTTCATTGCCACGCTGTGGAGATTTGTATTTACCCGGCGAAACCTCTATGATTTCGCCGTTGAATGCCATTTCAACCAGCTGCAAAGCTATGTTGCGCTGCTGAACTGCGGTTTTAGCCCCTATAGCATGGGCAACTTGCTTATAATTATATGTGTTGTTCTTCTGCTGCATAACAAAGTCCATCACCTTCTTCGCGAGGGCAATGTTGCTTTTTGAGCTTGCAGCTTTTGCTGATTGAGCCATAGTAGTTGAAAATTAAGAGGTATATAGAAATTAGAATTGATACAATAGGAGACTCAGGACTGCATCAGGCGTCAATATTTGCGTAATTGGCGTTTGACTCGATGAAATCACGACGCGGACCTACGTCTTCGCCCATGAGCATTGAGAAAATACGGTCTGCTTCAACAGCATCACTTATTGTCACTTGTTTCAAGAGGCGCTGTTCAGGATCCATTGTGGTGTCACGGAGTTCTTCCGCACTCATCTCTCCTAATCCTTTATAACGCTGAACTTTGGTTTTTTCTCCATTGACAGCGATAAATTGTTGAACCTGGGCTTCTGTCCAGCAGTATTCTTCTGCTTTTCCACGGGTACATTTATACAGCGGCGGTGTTGCCAGATAGAGATATCCCTGTTCGATAATCGGGCGCATGCGGCGGAAGAAGAATGTCATCAGCAGCGTCGCTATATGACTACCGTCGACATCGGCATCAGTCATGATGATTATCTTGTGATAGGCAAGGCGTGAGATATTGATGGCCATAGGATCATCTTCAGTTCCGATAGTTACTCGCATTGCGCGGTAGAGGCTTGTTATTTCCTGATTGTCAAGAATCTTATGATCCATAGCTTTCTCAACGTTCAGAATCTTGCCTCGCAAAGGAAGAATAGCCTGAAATGTACGGTTTCGGCCCTGCTTGGCGGTACCGCCGGCCGAATCACCTTCGACAAGGAACAGTTCACAGTCTTCGGCATGACGTGAAGAACAGTCAGAGAGCTTACCAGGCAGACCTCCTCCCGAAAGGGGTGATTTGCGCTGAATTTTCTGACGGGCATTCAAAGCTGCATGACGGGCCTGAGCTGCAAGTACAATTTTGTCAACAATAACCTTTGCCTGACGCGGATGCTCTTCAAGATAATATCGGAGAGCTTCGCTGACAGCAGCCGAAACAGCACCCTGAACCTCACTGTTGCCAAGCTTGGTCTTGGTTTGTCCCTCGAACTGAGGTTCCATCACTTTCACGGAAATCACAGCCGTCAGACCTTCACGGAAGTCATCGCCGGAAACTTCAATCTTAACTTTTTCAAGAAGCTTGTTGTCTTCGGCGTATTTTTTTAGAGTAGTCGTAAGGCCACGGCGGAAGCCGGTCTGGTGTGTACCGCCTTCAATTGTGTGGATATTGTTCACAAACGAATACACATTCTCATTGAATGTGGTATTGTATGTAAGAGCTACTTCCACGGGAATACCCTGGCGCTCGGTGTTGAGATGTATCACATCATTGATCAGAGATTCTTTGTTAGAATCAAGATACTGTACGAATTCGCGAAGTCCATCGCGGGAATAGAAGACCTCCCGGCGCGGATTTCCGGCCTCATCAACTTTACGCATGTCAGTAAGCGTAAGGGTTATGCCTGCATTCAGGAATGCAAGATCCCTCAGGCGGTTGGCCAATGTATCATAATCATATTCCGACACGGTAAAAATACTTGTATCCGGACGGAACGTAACAGATGTACCGGTTGAGTCGGTGTCTCCGATGACAGTAAGTTCACAAGTGGGTTTGCCATAAGCGTATTCCTGCATATAAACCTTTCCGTTACGACGCACTTCCGCTCTGAGATAAGACGAAAGCGCGTTCACACAAGAGACGCCTACACCGTGCAGACCGCCTGATACTTTGTAGGAGCCTTTATCGAATTTACCGCCAGCATGAAGGACTGTCAGAACTACCTCAAGGGCACTTTTGTGCTCCTTTTCATGCATATCGACAGGAATGCCTCGCCCGTTGTCAACAACGGTAATTGAATTGTCGGCATTTATAGTCACCTCTATATGACTTGCATAGCCGGCGAGGGCTTCGTCAATAGAGTTGTCGACCACCTCATAAACCAGATGATGCAATCCCTTGAAACTGATGTCGCCAATATACATGGCCGGGCGCTTTCTAACGGCTTCCAAGCCCTCAAGCACCTGAATATTGCTCGCGCTATAAACTTCTGATTCGCGTTCTTTGTCTTCTGACATGATTATATGTTCTATAGTTATTTTTCGTTATTATTTTACCACACAAAATTACTAAAAAGATCGGAATTTAACAAATGCAAGTTCTCAAATGTGGCTTAATTACTCGGTGTCGGCTCTTTATGCGCGATTAATAGGGGGCTACTTGTCACTGGTCATTATCTGAGAAAGGCGATTTTCGAGCTCTGTGGAGCTCAGGCGGGTTGTAAGCGCCCCCCTGTGAGCTACTGAAATATTGCCGGTCTCTTCCGATACGACTATCGCAAAAGCATCTGTTGCCTGCGAAATACCAAGAGCCGAGCGATGGCGCAGCCCCAAAGCCCTCGGTACGTTTCGGTCATGACTGACCGGAAGAATACATCCGGCACTTCTGATACGATCGTGATCAATTATCATCGCTCCGTCATGCAATGGAGAATTCTTAAAGAAGATATTCTCAATCAGACGCGAATTGATATCAGCATCAATAATGTCGCCACTCTTTTCATATGACTCTAATGGTATTTCCTGCCGGATTACTATAAGTGCGCCGGTTTTGGTTTTGGACATATTCATGCATGCATAAACAATCGGGAGCACATACTTGCGGGTATCTGCAGATGAGTTATGTTTTTCATGCCGGAATAAATTTTTAAGAAACCTCCAGCGCTTATGATCGCCAAGTTCAACAAGGAAACGCTTTATCTGATCCTGAAACAAAATCACAAGTACCAAAAGGCCTATCCCCATAAACTGATCGAGAATAGAACCAAGAAGCTTAAGTTCTATAATCTGTGATGTCAGCACCCATACTATTATAAATGCCAGCACACCGAAAAATATATTCAATGTGCCGCTCTCTTTCATTATCCTATAAAGATAAAAAAGCAGAAGCGCCACTATGGCTATATCAAACGCATCCTTGATGCCAAACTGAATCATACAAATGTATTTTTAAGAATTGAGCAAACTAAAGAGAGTTACAGTCTGAGCGGCTTCGCGTACATCGTGGACACGAATGAAAGACGCTCCTTTAGTCAAAGCTATAGCATCAAGGGCAACTGTTGGTGCAAGAGCGTCAGATGGTTCTATATTTAAACTCTTTGTTATCATCGATTTTCTGGATATACCGACAAGTACAGGACAGTCAAGCACGGAAAAGGCGGACAGATCATTCATCAGTTTGAAGTTTTGTTCAAGGTTTTTGCTAAAGCCAAACCCCGGATCAACAATCACATCAGCCACTCCGGCAAGCCTTAACTGGCGCAACTTGACCGAAAGATCCGAAACCACATCGGCCACTACATCAGCATATGCTGTAAACTGCTGCATGGTTGCCGGCGTTCCGCGCATGTGCATGAGTATATACGGAGTTTTTAACCGGGCTACCATGTCGAACATATTGGAATCCAGCGCTCCTCCGGATATATCATTAATGATATCAGCGCCCATCTCTTCTATGGCAGCCTTAGCCACATCTGCGCGAAAAGTATCAACCGAAACCGGGATTTCAGGCGCTATGCCTCGCAGTACTGCCATCCCCTTGCGCAAGCGGTTCATTTCTTCTTGAGGAGAGATGTCACCAGCACCCGGCCGCGATGAATAAGCCCCAATATCAATAAAATCGACACCATCCTCAATCATTGACTCTATGCGCAGACCTATTTCAGTTTCATCCATTGTGCGTGAGCCACTATAAAAGGAATCGGGCGTGACGTTTACTATCCCCATCACTTGCGGACGGTTATAAACATGGAGACAGCCTTTTAAATTAAGCGAAAACGGAGCAAACATCGCGATTATACTACATAAATTAATATCACGCGAAATTAGTTAAATTTTTGCTTATCCACAAATCAATTCCACAAACATCTCAGCTACATCCCAATTCATATAAACCACAACACGACCTCTCTTCCCAGAGAAGTCGTGTTGTTGTCTTAGCAATAAGACTCTACAAACCTAACATAAAAACACATTTACTATTATGCAATTCTTCTCATATAACTAATGATTTTACGCTAAGATACTAACAATCTATACTAACCCTAAAACTAAAAATCATTGATTAATTTCGATATTCATGAGATGGAGAAAACCGAGTGAGATTACTCTCGGCTGAGGCTTTCTCACATTGCAAAATTATATCTATTCTGAGGCACACGCAATACATCAACGGTTAAATTGAGGTTTTATAAAGTTAATTTAGACATTCCCACATTGATAATCAGCAGAATACATATTTTGCGATAAATAAAAATATAGAATGTTATATGCTCTAATTGAGGTAAAATATATCGTTTTGTATATTTATATGCAACAAATGATACCCCTTTTTCAAGTCATGAAACAGATTTTATATTCATTAGATCACCCTCAAATGTCTCTCTTGAGATAGCTCTATTCTTAAGTTTGTTGCGATATGTATAAATGGTGTATACCGAATAGTTCATCATTTGAGCGATACGCGAACTTTCCTCTATCCCAAGTCTCATGAATGCGATAATGCGCAAGTCGGTGTTGAGTTTTTCGCCTTCGCGCAATACAATTTGCTCCTCTGGGCGAAGAAGCTTGTTGACCTCTGCTACAAAGTTTGGATATATACGGAGAAATGCATCATCAAACACATCATAGAACTCTTTTGAGTGCTCTTCAATATATTTGCCTTGCTTGGTTATTTTGAGTAGATCATCAACCTTTCCGGTGGTTATTTTTCGGTTGACCATCTTGTTGAATTGCGTCAGTTTGTCCATGTATATCGAGCACAAGTTCAAAAATTGCGATATATACACATCTTTAGTGCTATTGGCTTCTTCCAGCCGTAGCGCCATGCGATTCATCTGCCGATTTTTTCGATGGAGCACATAAAGCGTAATAGCAAGTATCATCAACAAAACCGCCATAACCACCATAATGACATACAGTCTTATGTGGGCACTCCTGATTTCTGCTTTTTGGGCCCTTTCGATTATCGGCAACACTTGCGAAGACTGCAGTATGCGCAATGGAGCATTACACTCTACCGCATCTGACAAGGCTACGGAGAGATAGTCATAAGCATGCTGCACATCGCCATTGAGATAAATAGTCTTGCCAAGCTCCTGTAGGGATGCCACTTCAAGAGTAGCACCACGGGTGTCCGCAATAGCTGACAACGCCAGATAGTATTCATAAGCATAATGCTCCCCTCTCGCCTTTGATATTTCGGCGAGCAGATGACAGGCTCGCGCATAGAGATTGTCCTCCGGTTGCAACTGATCAATCAGCAGCATCGCAAGTGCCTGGGTTTTGGAATACTCTTTATTATAATAGTAGTATTCGCCCATATTCAACATATATCGCGGAGATCCTTCCTCCAGGTGGCCGATCAATGACTTTTGGGCATCATGAGATTTGGCCATATATCGGTCATATACATCCGGATAATTAACATAGTAAGCTGCAATATAGAAATACATCTGCCGTGCAGCATCGAAATACTCTTCCTGAAGACCCTTGGGAAGTGACCTGAAATCAATCCGCGAGAGCTCGTCCTCAGCCTGACTGATAAACGCCAGAAGCGGCAGATAGGTCAGACGCCTCAACTCAAAGCGCACTGCTACAGAATCCTGTTTCAGATCACGTGCCAGACTAGCCCCTTTATCATAGATAGAAACAGCAGAATCCGTATTATATGCATTATACATATCACCAAGCATCAGGAGCGTAGACAAGCGATCGTCAGAAGAGATCGAGCTGCATTTCAGCACGTTCTTGAGGGAGTCAATAGACGTGCGACGCCTGGATATATACACCTCGCGATTCTCAAGCTCCGAGTCAAGAGTCTTGAGCATTGAAGCAACCTCCCTGCGGCCGATAGTCTCACTGCCGGCCACAAGGAGGTTTGCAAAAATCATCAAAACGGCAAATACTTGAGTTTTGCCGAATCGACCTGATGCGTTAAAGAATCTGAACATTAAGTTTGTCATATGCTCGTTCCGCTTTTGCTCTTGCTTCTTCTACTGAGTCTGCGGTGGCGAGTATCACGCCCATGCGGCGATGACCTTTGACTTCGGGCTTGCCGAATATACGCATCTGCACACCGGGCTCTTCAAGAACTTTTCCCAGATTATCCATAATAACCTCAGTACTGTCACCTTCAACCACGACCGCACGAGAGGCCGACGGGCCGAGGAAACGTATTTCCGGAACGGGCAGACCGGTCAGTGCACGTGCGTGGAGGGCAAACTCGCTAAGATCTTGTGAAATCATGGTTACCATGCCTGTGTCATGCGGACGCGGAGAAACCTCGCTGAAAATCACTTCATCACCACAAACAAACAGCTCAACGCCAAAAATGCCATATCCGCCAAGCGCATCAGTCACTTTACGGGCGATTTCCTGAGCAGCCTCCTTGGCCGCGGAATCCATCGACTGAGGCTGCCAGGAATAACGGTAATCACCATCTACCTGAATATGCCCAATTGGTTCGCAGAACGAAGTGCCGGCAACAGAACGCACTGTAAGCAGTGTGATTTCATAATCAAATTTTACAAAACCTTCCACTATGACACGTCCTGCTCCAGCGCGGCCTCCTTCTTGGGCGATCTTCCAAGATTTTTCAATATCTTCTGCTGTTTTAATTACACTTTGACCATGACCGCTTGATGACATGATCGGTTTCACAACGCATGGAATGCCAATAGCTTCTACGGCAGCCTTGAATTCCTCAAAATCAGACGCGAAACGATATGGCGAGGTCTTCACTCCAAGTCCTTCAGCAGCCAATCGGCGTATTCCCTCTCGGTTCATGGTCAGCAGGGCCGCTTTTGCAGTTGGAGTAACGTGAAACCCCTTTTCTTCAAGTCCAACCAATACCGGAGTAGCAATAGCCTCTACTTCGGGAATTATATGATCAGGCTGTTCCTCTATTATCGCAGCACGCAGCGCATCGGCATCAAGCATGCTGAACACACGACTTCTGTCGGCTACGTGCATGGCGGGAGCATTGGCATACTTGTCACAAGCGACAACCTCCACTCCCATGCGCTGGAGTTCGATTGCCACCTCTTTACCTAACTCGCCACTGCCAAGGAGCATGGCTTTGCGACCGCTTTTGGTCCACTTGCTTCCAATCTTTGTCATCTGGATCTAATAAATGATAATGAGTGATTACAATATGCTGCAAATTTACCGATTTTCCACGAAATATCGTTCAAACTAACAATTTATTTTGTAACTTCGCCCAAACACCGGAATTTCCACCGGAGAACAAAACATAGTGTTTCACCCTGCCGGAATGGCGACAGAATCACCTATCATGAAAATATATCTGCAGCAAAAAAGGCCGGGCCGTACGCGGCAAGCAATAGTGCCCTGCCCCATAGAACTTCCTGCCGGACTGAATACCACAGGCGAATTGATCAGTTCGCTTGTGCGCATTATAGTATCGGCATACAACGATCGCATTGATGATGTCCCGGCTGATCCAGACGCCGACTACCAGGTAGCCCCGATGACTGAAGATCAGGTTAATAATCTTGCAGAAGCAGGTCGCATTGCATTCGGACTTATCTATAATAACAGAAAGGAAGATCCTGAAAAAGCCATAGCCAATGCCCTGCAATGCCATGAAGACGGCATTTTCAAGATCTTCCTCAACGGGAGCCAACTCGGTTCGAATGAAAGTCAAGTCGAAATCGCCGAGGGAGACACCCTTACAATAATACGCCTAACCATGCTATCAGGCAGAATGTGGTAAAAAAGCATCAAACTTATGAGAATTCATTGGAACAACAGCTACAACGACCTTTGTGTGTCCTATATTGAAAAATTGAGAAGCGGGTTAAACAACACTCGCAATCTATCCGGCGAAGCACATGAACTTCTCAGGCATTTTTTCAATGATATTGATCAGACGTGCCATGAGTCGCACTTCGAAACAGCATTGCACAGTTACTTTAAACAGCGCGGGGTCTGGAATACATTGGAGTTTCTCGAATGGGGATTACGTCCTGCAATAGACTATCTGTTTGGCAGCAGCTTGGATGGCCCTGCCTCCTGTAAAGAGTGGACAGACCTCTTCGGGGAGTATATCAGACTTGAAGCCAAAGCTCCATATACCACAGGCTATACCCGACATTCCTTGCGTTCCGCTCGTATCAGCCTCCACATTTGCAAAATAGCGCAGGCTCTACGCCAGTTTGTATTGCTCAAAGCTACCGGGTTTTCAACTGCTCAGATCCTACGTAAAGGGCGAACACCTGATGAACAACAGGAATTTTCCACCATAATCGACATTGACAGCTGGCTTGCAGCAAAAATCTCGATTGGAGACAGGGAGTGTATCGACTATCTGACCGAAGCCATGATATCGGAAAATAATGCCAATCGCATGTATTTTGATCATTTCCGAGCTATCTCTCTAAGTGGCAATCACGAATTGTTAGAACTTGAGGGCAGATTGCTGCTTGCCGCACGTATGCAGGAAGGGCTCCGGCAAGCTATAGTAGAGACTATGGATGAAGGCCAACCGGAAAGTTTCATATATCTACTGAAGATTATAATAGACAATAATCTTCAGCGGTTTTCAGCTATAAAAAGAGGGCTTGCCGTGGCAACGGGATTTGGAGATCAGGAAGCATCAGAACGTATAACAGAAAAATTTTTCACGCTCGTATCCCATCTTATATCAGACCGTGATAATGCAGCGAAAGCGATTGGCTGTGATGACCCCATGACTGTTTACTTAGCGCTGTGGGCTATGGCATTCTTTGACACAGACAGCGTGAAGCTGCCTGTCAGAGAGTTGCTTGAGCACTCCCCTGCCCATATTGCAGAAGCAGCTGCTTTGTTTATTGGATATCTTCAGGATGTCGAATTAATAAACGAAATGACATCTCTCGCACTTCGCGTCCGATCTCAAGACCACAAAGTAATAGCAGGACTTCTTGACATGTATCTGAGGGACACACGTTTTCAACTCTATCTGAGAGCAAATGAAAATGACATGCGAATCCCAGACCTCAGCTTTTATTTTGACTCCAGAGAAGACGCTGAAGCTGACTTTACTTTGCTGACAGTTCTGTATACCTCAGTCAAAGACAAAGAGGTCTTTGACCCATATGTGTTCCCTTGGGTCAGCAGAGTCCTTACAAAAAGCCGGATTGCGCAGAAAATTTGCAGACTGGCACTGCTGATATCCTCTCCGGACTATACAGAAAAGGCGCTTGATTATGTTTGTTCGCTGGATCCGTACGACAGAGGGCTTTACATCAAATATCTTTTATATAGGTGTCAGACGCGGCGCCAAGTCGAATTCGCCGTTGCCATGATGGCTGACAAAGGCAGCGACGCTCGTGATCAAGCCTGCCGGATAGTCAGGAATTTGCATGACTGGAATGATTTGGTAGATGAAGACTATCTTGCAATGGAATCACACCTGCGCCTCAAAGCGGCACCGATGCGCACATGTATTATAGAAATTCTCGGTTCACTCCCTGACAACAAAGCCATCAGCTCTGTAAGGCGTCTTTTTTCAGACAAATCAGCAGACCGCAGACTGGCCGGGCTCAGCATACTAAAAAACTGGATTGCCAAAGGCGAGAAAGCCGAAGCCATAAACGCACTTAAACCCGAACTTTCGGCCATAGCCAATCCAACATCCAAAGAACGGGTGCTGCTTGAGTCCATTTTTGCCGAAAACGATTCAAAAGAAAACATATACACACCGGAAAATGGATTCGGTCTATATTCCTGCGATGCCAAAATTTCTGTCTCCGTAACATGCCCGGCTGATTTCAGTTCGGAAAAAGTGCTGACCTTCAAATCTGATGAAAATATTTTAAAGAAGATCCTGCAAAAAGGAAATAACCATGCCGTAGAACTGATTCAGGCTATTATCAATTTGATCGAGAAACATGCCGATTACGAATTTACGGATCGTTATGGAAACATTTCACGCTTAGGCAATACCGTTCTAAAATCATATAAGCTGGGGCTTGAGTCTCTCGCCATGCCCGAAGTCTGGAAAGAGTTTTACTATAATGAGATCCGCTCTCCGGAAAATATTTTGCGTCTTTGGCTTGCAACAATCACCTCCAACGTCTCTGACAAGCCCTTTTATCCAATATTGAAACGAATATTAGGCCGAGCTTTCGATCTTGACATCCTGAACCCGGTTAAAAATTCCACTTACTTTCATTCGGCAATTGACATAGTATCCGCTTTGGCAGAAGAATACTGTTGCGGGCAGGCCATTTTGGAAATCGCGACCGATTTCATATCGGATTTCGCACTTCGCATAAAAGCAGATGAATGTATAAGGAGCTATAAAGCCCATACATGGGAATTGCCACAAGACCACTGCATTTACAACGTCCAGCCGATAGCCACACTAATGGCAATCTGCAAAAAATCAAGCAGCGACATGCCAGATGACCTGTTTCTGCGGTCCTTTGCCGCTCGCTACGATTTAATATGCAAGACGAAATCCTGCATAGCCGACAACAACTTCTACCTAAACCCGCTCAACGTCATGGAATATCTCCGTGCATGGAATCTCGGAGCGATTTCAGATGAAGCCATGCTTAAAGAAATGATGTCAGGAGCCATGAGAAAGAGCATGATTGCTGAATTTTCACAATGCTTGCCGGCAGCCGAAAAGCCACGTTGGGCCCAACAGCTCACACCACTCAGCGGTCACGAATGCAGACTGATCAACAAGGCCATTGAACGCATACTTGACATCGAGCTGAAAAGGGGTGATTCAGAAACTCCGGTTTCTCCTTTGGCATATGAAATCAGAGTCATCAGCGGAATCGACAGGCTATTGCAGATCTTGCAGGCCCTTGGAAAAGACAAGCCCGTAGCCAAAGGATATTATGCCAATCTAAATAAACGCGAAATACTGAGTTCCTTGCTTCAGGCCTGCACTCCGGCAGACTCAGACACTCCACAAGAGCTAAAGCGAAAAGCAAAAGCAGTCGGAATCACAGATGAACAACTTGCTGAAGCAGCGATGTTCTCCCGACGATGGCTGGAAATCACCGAAGAAGCCATTGGCTGGAAAGGGCTTTCAAGCGGTGCATATTACTTTATGGCTCATACAGCTGACATCCTGGATGACCGCGCTAAGTCGCGCATCTCAAGATACTCAGCGGTAGAACCTGGCGACTTTGCTGATGGCGCCTGCGACCCGGCATGGTTTCATGAGATCTACAAGGCATTGGGACGTAAACGCTACGAATTTATATATGCCTCGGCAAAACATGTGGCCGACGGCAACCGCCACAGTCGTTCCCGGAAACTCTCTGATGCTCTTCTCGGCAATCTGAAAGCAAAACAAGTTATGGAAGAGATTTCAGAGAAAAGAAATAAAGATCTGGTAGTATCCCTTGGCTTGATACCTCTGGGGCGCAACAGACATAGCGACCTCAAAGAACGCTATATTTTTCTTAACAAATTTCTGAAAGACAGCAAGCAGTTTGGCGCACAGCGTCAAGAGAGCGAGGGACGTGCAGTTAAACTCGCTCTTGACAATCTCGCCCGCACGGCAGGTTATGGAGACTCCACACGTCTGACATGGAGCATGGAAGCCACCCTCATTAAAGATGCCGAAAAATACCTTGTCCCAAAACATTTCGGTGGCGTCAGCTTAAGACTGCTTATTGATGACGGTGAGCCTGAGATAATCTGCGAAAGCAACGGCAAGATTTTGCAAAATATTCCTTCAAAACTCAAAAAAGAGACTTATGTAAGACATCTGAAAGAAGTGTATAAATTATTGAAAGAGCAACACTCCCGTGGCCGGGCTTTACTTGAACAGGCGATGATCGAATCCGCTGAATTTTCCGGGTATGAGATCAGCAGCCTTAAAGAAAACCCTATAATATGGAAAATGTTTTCACGCCTTGTGCTTGTAACGGACAGCGGGCAGACCGGTTTCCCAGGAGAAGACGGAGCATCAATCATTTCAGCTGAAGGTGTAATCAATGCTATAAGCGCAGACAATCGTCTTCGCATCGCCCATCCTTTCGACCTGTTTTCCAGCAAAGAATGGAGCGCATATCAGTCTTTTGTTTTTGACCATCAGTGGAGGCAGCCGTTCAAGCAGGTGTTTCGTGAACTATACATCCCTACAACTGAAGAAAAAGGTTCAAACCGATCCATGCGCTATTCCGGCAATCAGATCATGCCGTCTCGCGCTGCAGCTTTACTTAAAAAGCGACAGTGGACTGTAGACTATGATTACGGACTCCAAAAAATATGCTTTAACAGCAATGTGACAGCTGTGCTATATGCAATGGCCGATTGGTTTTCACCCGCTGACATCGAATCGCCGACATTGGAATATGTCGAATTTCATGACCGCAGAACATTCAAAGACAAGAAAATTTCAGAAGTCTCCCCGATCGCATTCTCTGAAATCATGCGTGATGTTGATCTTGCCGTGAGTGTGGCCCATGCAGGAGGCGTAGACCCGGAAACCAGCCATTCTACCATTGAAATGCGACGTGCCATTGTCAGTCATACATTGCCTATGTTAGGCATTAGTAATGTCAGCCTGGCCGGCAACTTTGCAAAAGTAAGCGGACAACTCGGCTGTTACAACATTCATCTCGGCAGCGGAACTATCCACAAGGAAGGCGGAACACAGATTGCCGTTCTGCCAGTCCATGCTCAAAATCGTGGGCGCATCTTTCTTCCATTTCTTGACGAGGACCCGAAAACCGCAGAAATCATTTCCAAAATATTGCTTTTCGCAGATGACTCCGGCATCAAAGATCCTTCAATCCTTAATCAACTATGACATGAAGCCGACATTTGACGGCCAAAGGCTTCAGCGAAACAAGATAAGTTGGATTTCTGTTTGAATTATTCATCGGAAATCGTTAATTTTGTCAGCGAATTTTCAACCCAATTTTAATTAAGGTAAAATGAGAAAAAATATCGTAGCAGGCAACTGGAAAATGAACACCACGCTGCCCGAAGGAATCAAGCTCGCCGAAGAAGTCAATGCGGCTCTCGCCGGTGCCGAGCCCAAGTGCGATGTTGTCATCTGTGTTCCTTTCACTCACCTTGCATCAATCAATAATGTGATTGACAAAAACAAGCTTGGTCTTGGAGCTGAAAACTGCGCAGACCACAAATCAGGCGCATACACCGGTGAAATTTCAGCCCCTATGGTTGCCTCGACAGGCGCTACCTATGTGATCCTCGGCCACTCGGAACGTCGTCAGTACTACGGCGAAACTTCTGAAACTCTCCGTGAGAAAGTGCGTCTCGCCCTTGACAATAACCTCACCCCCATTTTTTGCATCGGTGAAGTTCTCGAACAGCGCGAAGACAGTAGCTTCTTCGAAGTAGTAAAAGCCCAGATCGAGGAAGGCCTCTTCAACCTTGACGCTGAAGAATTCGGCAAAATCGTTCTCGCTTACGAGCCTGTATGGGCCATCGGAACCGGAAAAACCGCAACTGACGATCAGGCACAGGAGATGCATGCGTTCATCCGCAAGACTATCGCTGACAAGTACGGCAAGGAAGTCGCAGACAACACCTCGATACTCTATGGAGGCAGCTGCAAACCTTCAAACGCAGCCCAGCTTTTTGCCAAACCCGACGTAGATGGTGGCCTCATCGGTGGTGCCGCTCTTGAAGCAGCGTCATTTATGGGCATTGTAAACGCATTCTGATCAGATTTAAACATATATTCCCGCACGTGATCTGAACGACTCTTGGCTCAATCATTTTCCGTGCGGGAATTTCTACTTAACCCAATCACTCCGTCAAACAACACTATCAGCCATGAAGAAAATCCTGCTTTCGCTTGTCGCATTGCTGACCGCTCCGGCAGCTATTGCTGAAACCGAGGTTGTGACCATTGTAGATCACATCACAAGCGGCACATCAAACGTTATCAATCAACCGGAAGAGCTGCTGAAACGACTGCTCCCGGTCGAAGGTGTTGAAGAGGAGTCAAAAGAAGAAATCGCGCGTCCGGTCAACGGACGCATGGCCGGATTTCGGGTACAAGTGTTTAGCGACAACAACGCGCGTACCGCCAAAAATGAGGCACGCTCCAAACAACGCATCATATCATCCCGTTTTCCGCAGTATCAGACGTATGTCATGTACACATCTCCTTACTGGCGACTGAAAGTGGGAGATTTTCGCACCCAGCAGGATGCAAACGCTGCGGCCGATGAACTTCGCCGGGCATTTCCTGCCTACAGCAAAGAAATTCGCGTGGTGCGCGACCGCGTGACTGTACATGAATAATAAACCACTCACAACAACACAATGGCTGCTGAAATTAGTGACGAGACTATCCGGGAAATCGCATCCCACTACGAAGCTATACTGAAACTTTTAGGCGAAGACACTACCCGCGAGGGATTAGTCAAAACCCCCATGCGCGCGGCAAAAGCTATGGTTTATGCCACTCGCGGCTATCGACAAGACCCTGATGTCATTATCAATGATGCCGTTTTTTCATATGAAGGCTCTCGGATGGTAATCGTCAAGGATATCGAGTTTTATTCTCTGTGCGAACATCACATTCTGCCGTTTTTCGGGAAAGTATCAGTCGGATATATTCCTGACGGCAAAACTATCGGACTGAGTAAACTCGCAAGACTCGTCGACTTTTATGCTCGCCGTCTGCAGGTTCAAGAACGCATGACAGCCCAGATCTGCAATATTATAATGGAGAAACTAAATGCCAAAGGTGTAATAGTTGTGTGCTCTGGCGAACATCTGTGCATGAAAATGCGTGGAGTTGAGAAACAAGACTCAACCACAACTACCATTGAAACAGCCGGTGTCTTCTCAGACAGCAGCACCTTGCGTGATGACTTTTTTCATGCGCTTTCACACTGATCAAGCCGGCAAATCCGTCAGCTCAGACTACTTATAAAGGCCCTTTTTATTGGTTGTGTTGCCTGATCAGTTTCGATACTGTTAGAGCCTTCCCATATCAGCCTTTATCTCGTCAAGCTTGACAAGATTTGACACAATAGCATAAATTGTAAGACCTGCAGGAGTGTGGATGTGAAGTTTGGCAGCTATATTTCGGCGATGCGTCATCACGGTATTGACTGAAACCCCCATTTCAGATGCAATTTCTTTATTGGACAAGCCCTTAACAATTCCCACTATAACCTCCTTTTCACGAGGACTAAGATCTTTTCCTCGGTCATCGGCATCTTCAGAATCTATATTGCGCCGCATTATATCTATGATGGAATCCGCCGGATCATAGATGGAAAATGTATCATCAAACCACTTCAACAAACCCTGAGGATATTGCTGGCAGAGCAAAGCTATCAGTTTTAACGGATGAGAAGATGCACTTTTCAGCACACTCCAGTCAATACCTATAACAGCCGGATCAACAATAAGTACCGACGGATGAAATGCCGCAATCTCCTCAAGATAATTCAACGCACTGATATCCTTGACAGTAACATTCCCATCCTGAAATTTTCGCAATATGCTTGCCATCCCCGATGCCTGTATGGCAGAGGGCAGGAGAAGTCCGATGTTTATATGGCGCATCATTTTATAGGCTCTGATTGTTTTCCATTCGTGTCATAAGAGGGATCAGTATATTATTCTCTATATGGGCATGAGAATTCAGATCTTCCTCACAGTTATATATATCCGCCAAGGCATCATACATTCTGAACGGCATGGAAGTAGAATAGTAGCGCAATATGATATTTTTTAGGTCGGCAAGCTTTTCTGCAACCTCATCGTCATGTGAACGGCGGAACACATCAATACTATAATCAGACTGACGACCTTCACACATATCCTTTACATACGGGAATACCACGGTCTCCTCATAACTGAAATGCTTTCTGACAAGATCTGTGTAGTCATCAAAAAACTTTATAATTATAGGATTTATATCACTATGTGTATCATCAAGAGCATTGCAGAGATTCGCACGGATGTGAGGCAGTTTGTATGAAAGATAGTAGTCATGCGAATTGTGAAGAAAATAGACCACATCAACCGGAGAAATCCGGTGTAGCGCCTCGGCGTCAATCTCTCCTGAAAGGAGAAAATTTATTATCAATAAAAACGAATCGGTGTTTATGCCTGATTCCTCACAGAGTTCCTCTATGGTTTTGTTGCCAAAACCAAGAGGAAGTGAGAAACGACTGAGGACAGTGAGGACATTATAGTCATAATCTATAAGATCTACAACACTATCTTTCGCTGCAAATTGTTTGCTGAGCATCACGCAGGTTTTTAAGCTTCAGGTTCTGCGTTTTCTTCCGAAGCTTCTTCCGGTTTGAACTCTGTGATACCGCCTGCAAGCAGCTGATTGTACCAAGTCAGAAGCTTGCGGATATCTGAAGTGTAAACCTTCTCACGGTCAAAATTCGGAAGAATGCCGGCGAAGTATTCACGCACGGCAGCATCGTTGCCGATAGACTTGATATCAACCTGCTCGCCATTGCTTTTTACTTTAACAGATTCAAGAACTTCCCACAGAGGCACATCTCCTTCATCGGTGTAAATTGAGATATCGCCCAATGAAATAACTTTATCACGGGCATATGCAGGAGTGCGCTTACCATCGGCAATAGACTCTACAATCAGCATGTTTTTACCGCGGTTTGACAAGCGGAACAATCCGGGACGACCGGATATTGAAAGAATATTTTTAAGCATGTTTCTTTTTTTAGTGATGAATTTAGTTAGTTGCAGACAAAGGTACAAATTTTGATGGTTGTCTCAAAATTTATCCGAAAAACCATAAAGCGTAAAACCGGCCGGAATCACATTCAGCCACAATGTATGACCAATTTTCACCCTTGCTTATCAGATGTAGTTCCTCCAGCATCTTGTTCAGATGTATAACTGTTAGTCAGAAACACAGTGAAAATCGGGAAAAATATAAGTCCTACTGCCGATAGCACGACTCCAAGGACCCTCCCGGTCACCGTCATCGCATGAATGGAGCATCCGGCAGTTGTAAGACTCATGATCGACCATAAAAGCGATGACCAATAGTCTGTAACTCCCGGATTGACGCCATTCTCTGCGACAAAAAATGTGAGTGAGCAAAAGTAAACACCGACTATCAACACTATCAGATAAGTGGCAAGCATGTTCTTGACCCACTTTGACGAGGTGGTTGCGCCGGTAACTATTGTAAAGACGTAAGCCGCGCGGATCATCGGCACAAATTTCAGCAGATATTCGGCATGATTGTCAAGCGGGATATCAAAATAATGCAATATGTTCAGATAAGGCACCGAAACAAGCAGAAAGAACAGATGGTTTATCAGATATTTGCGCTTTTTAACCGAAAAAAGCATCTCTACAAACACATCGGCCATAAAGAACAGGCAACACCAAAACTGAACTTTCAGATAGGTAGTATCGGCAAGAAAGGAGACATTACGCAATGTATCCAGCGTAATGAGAGTGATAAGCAACAAAGACAGTATCACCACACCGAGGTGCATCATTTTCATTATCCGGTCTCTGACTTTTAAATCCGCAGTTGAAACATTCATATGACAACAGACTCTACATTATTATTTATACAACGGTGTAAAGTTTGTTTTTGTTGATTTGTCATATGCCTCGCCTCTACTACTCTGCCGGTCAGCAACCGGCATTCACCACTGCTGATTTTCGGAATTGCGCGAGTTGATAGTAGACCATCACGGCTGTCACCATAGTCGCAACGAGGTCTGACAGCGGGAATGCTGTCCAGACTCCATCGAGCCCCATGCGTGGCGGAAGAACAAGCAGAAGAGGTATCAGGAAGAGTACCTGCCTCGTTAGAGAAAGGAATATGGAAGATTTTGCTTTGCCTATAGACTGAAAAAGAGTAGTGGATACGACCTGAAATCCGACAACCGTAAACGCCAGCAATGAAATATGCAGGCAGCGTGCAGTCTCGCTGATCAAAGCCGGGTCATTTGAAAATGCCCGACCGATATATTCCGGAAACAACAATCCGATTGTCTGACCGGTAGTCACAATGACGGTTGACACTCCTACAGCAAGCCAGAATGTCCGGCGCAGGCGATCAAGCCGTCCGGCACCATAATTGTAGCCTATTATAGGTTGCATTCCCTGGCATATGCCGACAACAACCATTGTCATCATCGAAGTGTAAGAAGTGAATATACCCGCAGCAGCTACCGCCATATCCCCGCCATGAAAATAGAGACTTTTGTTTATAATTACATTTATAAAACAAGCTGCGGCATTGACTACTGAAGGCGCAGCTCCGATGGATAGCACCGGTAGTACTATTTTAGCCTTCAGCCTATACATTTCACGGCTTCCGGAAAAGTGCAATGTGCTTTTCCTTGAGAAAAAATGAGACAGGACAAAGAAGGCTGAGATCATCATGGAGATATCCGTTGCGATAGCAGCTCCTTTAATACCCAGTTTCAAATAGAATATGAAGATAGGAGCAAGTACCAGATTGCAACCTGCACCGATCAGCATTGTCAGCATTGCCTTGACCGGATAGCCTGATGCCCTCATGAAGTTATTGAATGTAAAAGCGAAGTTGGTCATGAACATTCCAGGCAGAATATACAGCATGAACTCACGGGCATAAGGCAGTGTAACTTCACTTGCTCCAAACGCAATGAGAATCTTGTCAATAAATATGGCGAAACAACACAGATAGCAGCACACAATTGCCATCAGTAGTATGAGTGAGCTGCACAAAGTGCGTCTTGCATCATCATAATTTTTAGCACCAAGCAATATTGACAGTCGCGCCGATCCTCCGGCGCCGATCAAGACCCCCAAGGCGGCTGACAGATTCATAACCGGGAATGTTATGGCCAGTCCCGCGATAGCTTCCGGCCCTACACCCTGACCTATGAATATGCGGTCAATTATGTTATAAAGAGACATAACCAACATGCCAACCACAGCAGGGAGGCTATACCGCCACAGCAGTCTTCCTGCCGGCGACTCGCTGAGCTCTCTTAATTTTGAGGCATCGTTACCAGACATTTTCATAGTGTTTCTATTACAAAATTACAAAAAGTTCATCTGGCAATTCAAAAATTAGTATTTTTTAGCGTTTAATTGAGATATAAATACTAATTTTGTTTTCTAAGAAAATAAGAATGGTCATCAAAAATCCATAATGAAGTCTGTTAGTTTCGTATTGTTATTTTTTATGAGCCTTATCTGCAAGGCCAACGATCTCCCCATGTTTTGCCTGGCCGGACCGATTGATTCGCTATGCGTCGTCATGGATGATGCCGGTCTTGAATGGCAAAACGAGTACACATTTGACTCTGATGGTTCTCTTATCGAAATTGATGGTGACGAAGTAGACTGCGAACGCGATTCAGCCGGACGAATATCATCAATCACCCTCATTGAGGCTACTGAAGATGACGAAGACACATACACCACAATAAAAATGAGGCTGCTTTATGATAAATCCGGTCGGGTTGTCAGAGTCGAGGCCGTTTCAGGTGACGAGCAATGGGACCAGACTTATGCCTACGATTCAAGCGGGCATCTGACGGAACAATGCTATAATATGAACGGTGTCGAAGAGGTCAGAACATACACGTATCTGAAGCATGACAGATTCGGCAACTGGACAGAACGCCTTGAGAAACTAAAGTCTATGGATCAGACCATCCGGCAATGCCGCAATATAATCTATTTGGAATAACCTTAAATCAATAAACCAATCACTCCAACAATATTCTCTATGTCAACGTACAAAATTATTGAGAAAGAGCATTTTTCCGAAAATATAGTCAAACTTGAAGTGGAGGCACCTCTGATAGCCCGTTCCCGCCGTCCGGGACACTTCGTAATTGTTCGCACCGGAAATGGGGGCGAGCGCATTCCTCTTACAATTGCTGATGCTGATCTCAAGAAAGGCTCAATCACATTGGTTGTGCAGGCTGTCGGAGAAAGCACGCGCAAGATCTGTGCTCTTGAACCCGGAGAGTGCCTGACAGACATTGTCGGGCCACTTGGACAAGCCACACATATAGAGAAGGTCGGAACCGTGGTTTGCTGCGGAGGCGGAGTGGGCGTTGCGCCGCTGCTCCCAATTGTAAAAGCGATGAAAGAAGCCGACAATCGTGTGGTGTCAATTCTGGCGGCAAGGACTTCTGAACTGATAATACTCGAAAAGGAAGTTGCTGAGTATAGCGATGAAGTTATCATAATGACAGATGACGGATCAAAAGGACAGAAAGGCCTTGTAACCGCCGGCCTTGAAGACGTGATCGCACGAGAAAAAGTTGATCAGGTCGTAGCAATAGGCCCTGCCGTGATGATGAAATTCGTTGCCCTGACTACCCGCAAATACGAAATTCCGACTATGGTCTCACTCAACACCATTATGGTTGACGGCACAGGTATGTGTGGCGCCTGCCGAGTGACTGTTGACGGCAAGACCAAATTTGTCTGCATTGACGGTCCTGAATTCGATGCCCATAAAGTCGACTTCGATGAAATGATGATGCGTCTGAGAGCCTATAACTGATTTTTTCAGAGCGACTCATCTGTGCAACAACCATAATCCAGCCTCTTATATTAACCTCAATATCCTTATTCAGAAATGGATCAGAATACAAGCCGCGATGCAAAGTGGCGTGAAGAACAGCGCAATTCATTAAGCGCAAAACAGCGTTCATCAATACCTCGCACCATAATGCCTCAGCTGAACGCAGCCTATCGTATCACGTGCAACCATGAAGTAAACCAAGGTCTTTCAGCCGAGCAGGCAATTATCGAGGCCACAAGATGCCTTGACTGCCCCGATCCGCAGTGCATCCACGGATGTCCGGTGTCTATCAACATCCCGTCGTTTATAAAGAATATCGAACGCGGAGAGTTTCTTGCTGCCGCAGCGGTTCTGAAACAGACCAGTGCACTGCCTGCGGTCTGCGGACGTGTCTGCCCGCAGGAAAAGCAGTGTGAATCACGCTGCATATATAATAAGATGAAAAAGGCGCCCGTGGCAATCGGTTATCTTGAACGATTTGCCGCTGATTTCGAACGCATGAACAATCAGGCAAACGGCATCAAGCCGAATGGTGATTCATCAGTCGCAAGAAACGGCCGGAAAATAGCCGTGGTCGGTTCCGGACCTGCCGGACTGTCATTTGCCGGAGACATGATCAAAAAGGGCTATGACGTCACCGTCTATGAAGCACTCCATGAAATTGGCGGAGTTCTGAAATATGGCATTCCTGAATTCCGTCTGCCGAATTCAGTTGTTGAAGCCGAGATCGATGCTCTCCGCGCTGAAGGAGTGGATTTTGTCAAAGACTGTGTGATCGGGAAGACAATCTCTTACGACCAACTCCACGAGTTAGGGTTCGATGGGATTTTTGTGGCATCAGGAGCCGGGCTCCCCCGATTTATGGGTATTCCAGGAGAGAACCTTATCGGCATCATGTCGTCGAACGAATATCTTACACGTATCAACCTCATGGGTGCCGGGCGTCCCGGCGAAGACACACCGGTGCTGAAAGGCAATCGGGTGGCTGTGGTCGGTGGCGGCAACACAGCAATGGATTCTGTACGCACAGCTCTCCGCCAAGGGTCTGAGAAAGCAATTATTGTCTATCGCCGAAGCCTTGAAGAAATGCCGGCCCGCGTTGAAGAAGTACACCATGCTCAGGAAGAGGGCGTAGAATTCATTACCCTCTGCAACCCGGTGGAATATCTCTCAGATGACAAAGGCCGCGTCCGGGCCATGAGAGTGCAGCGCATGGAGCTTGGCGAACCTGACGCATCAGGCCGGCGGTCACCGGTGCCGATAGAAGGAGCCATTGACGAAATCGAAGTGGACCTCGTGATTGTCAGCGTAGGAGTCTCCCCCAACCCGCTTATTCCCCATGCGATTCCAGAACTTGAGATTTCCCGCCGAGGCACAATTGTGGTCAATGAAGAGACTATGCAGTCATCATTGAACGACATCTATGCCGGAGGAGATATAGTACGCGGCGGTGCGACAGTCATCCTTGCGATGGGCGATGGACGACGGGCTGCAGCTGCTATGGACAAGGCCCTGTCCGGACAAGACTGACGACAGAGGTTTGCGTATCTGCCCGAATTTTACTAAATTTGGGCATCCAAACCGAATTTCATATACTGACCATATGACTAAACTATTAAAAAATATAGTTATTCTTTCAGCCTTACTCGGAGCGGCAACCCCGCTCCGAGGGGCTGACAATACTGAAATTTCGGCGGCTATCAGTGCAGCCAAGGACGCACCAAGAAATCAGGCAGCAAATCTGAAAGCAGCAGATCTGCTGAAAGATGCCGGCCGTTTTCAGGAAGCTATTCCATTCTATCTAAAAGGTGGCAACTCCGGTAATCTTGGCATTGCAGAGAGTTACTTCTACCTATATGATTTTGACAAAGCCGATGAATATCTTGACAAATATCTGGCCAAACGGACAAAAAATGAAGCTGCCAAAGATATGGGATTTTCTTACGGTAACGGAGATGAGACTCTTGACTGGACTGACTACCTGCGTTCAAGAATAGATCTTGGACGCAGTATGCTTGACCGTGTGGAAAAAATCCAGATAGTAGACAGTATAAACGTTCCGGCTGATCAATTTTTCAAATTTATCAAACTTGCCAAGAGCGCCGGCCGACTGGCTGATGAATTTGAAATCGAGAGTATTGTCCCGAAAGAGTATCTTGATTCTGAATCAATCTCAGGCTTATGGGCTCCTGCATATATTTCGGAATCCGGAGAGGATATGATCTGGTATGGATCAGCAAATGACGGCGAATCGAAAATGTTTGAATCTTACCGCCTGGCCGACGGAAGCTGGGACAACCCGGCGGCTTTGTTTGATTATAAATCCATTTTCGGCAATTCAAACGGCAGCTGGGTCGGTTACCCTTTCCTGATGGCTGACGGTATAACACTCTACTTCGCCGCCGATGGAGAGAATTCATTGGGAGATCTGGACATATTCATTTCACGCCGTGATGAGGACGGGTTCCTGCAGCCATCTAATATCGGTATGCCTTACAACTCGCCTTACAATGACTATATGTATGCCATAGACGAGCAGACCGGTGCCGGATGGTGGGCCACAGACCGAAACGGGCTGAAAGATTCAGTTACAATCTACACCTTCATTCCTCAGGATCTACGAATCAATTATCCGGTAGACACCCCAAATCTGGCCGATTACGCAAAAGTAACATCAATCGGCATGACTCAGAATCCGGATAGAGATTATTCTAAATTCAGAGACAAAATCGCATCACTGGAATCATCAAAAACATCAGGCAGCAACCGCAGGTTTGAATTTGCATTACCAAACGGCAAAATCATAACTTCAGTGTCTGACCTCGCCTCCGGCATGGCACGCGAAGCGATGAGACAGTATCTGGACGAGCAGAAAGCCTACGATGATGCCGTGGCCCATCTCGCCGAACTCAGAAAGGCATATGCTGCGGGCGACAGAAGCATCGAGCATGAAATTCTGACTCTTGAAAATGGGCTTGATCACCGCCGTGCAGAGCTGAAAAGAATAAAAAACAGCATTATCACGGCTGTGATGAACTAAGACTTGTCTAAGCAACAGACATTCCCAAATGATTGTGTCAGCACAAGCCAAAGAATCCGCTACTGAAACAAATTACTCTCTAACCAATCAAACCGACCGCTTATGGAAGTAACCCTGATTTTGATTCTGATCGCACTGGTGATCATTATCTGCATTTTCTTCTATTATGTTCCATTCTTTCTGTGGATTTCAGCTCGTGTCAGCGGTGTACGAATCTCACTGATGCAGCTTTTTCTGATGCGCATACGAAAAGTGCCTGCATCAGTCATCGTCCGGGCCTTGATCGAAGCTCACAAGGCTGGTCTTAACGATGTGTCACGGGATGATCTTGAAGCCCACTATCTTGCCGGAGGCAATGTAGAGAAGGTAGTCCATGCCTTGGTGTCGGCCTCAAAAGCAAATATTGATCTTGGCTTCAAAATGGCGACAGCTATAGATCTTGCCGGCCGAGACGTATTTCAGGCCGTACAGATGTCAGTGAATCCTAAAGTCATTGAAACTCCTCACGTCACAGCAGTTGCTAAAGACGGCATCCAGCTCATTGCCATAGCCCGCGTAACAGTGCGCGCCAATATCCGGCAGCTTGTAGGCGGAGCAGGAGAAGACACCGTGCTCGCCCGTGTAGGCGAAGGTATTGTCTCTTCTATCGGCTCATCTGAAAGTCACAAGCAAGTACTTGAAAATCCTGACAATATTTCCAAACTCGTATTGCGTAAGGGGCTTGACTCCGGTACTGCTTTTGAGATTCTCTCTATTGACATAGCAGACATTGACATAGGCAAAAACATTGGAGCGGCTCTTCAAATTGACCAGGCACAGGCTGATAAAAGCATTGCCCAGGCCAAGGCCGAGGAACGTAGAGCTATGGCTATAGCTCTCGAACAGGAGATGCGGGCAAAAGCCCAGGAAGCCCGCGCGAAAGTAATTGAAGCTGAAGCCGAGTTGCCACGGGCAATGGCTCAAGCATTTCTTTCAGGGAATCTTGGCATCATGGACTATTACCGCATGAAGAATATCGAATCAGACACGAACATGCGACAGAACATAGCCAATCCTCCCACTGCTAAGTAAAACATCCTACGAGCATTGCCAATGCTCAGACCTGAAAAGCATACCATATTATAGCCGATATGACCGTTAAGGAAATCATCTCATCAACGAGATCTTATAACCTGCATTCACACACTCAATTCTGCGATGGGCGCGCCGATATGGCGCGCTTCGCAGATGCGGCTGTGAAAGCAGGCTATAAGCACTATGGCTTCACCCCTCACTCTCCAATTCCTTTCCATTCTCCATGCAATATGGAGCAATCACAGGTTGAGGAATATATCTCTGAATTCAACCGACTTAAGGAAGAATATCGCGGCAGGATCAATCTGTATCTTTCCATGGAAATTGATTATCTGGGAGAGGCCTGGGGTGCTTCACATGACTATTTTTCCTCGCTTCCTCTTGACTACAAGCTTAGTTCAATCCACTTCATACCGGTTGCTGATGGAGAAACGATGATTGATGTCGATGGGCGCCCGGAGAATTTTCTTGACAAAATGAGCAAATATTTTGACAATGATATCCGCTATGTGGTTGACAAATTCTATGAGCGCACTCTTGAGATGATAGAAGCCGGAGGCTTTGACATTATCGGGCATTTCGACAAGATCGGCTTCAATGCTTCACATTTCAAGCCTGGCATAGAATTGGAACGCTGGTATCAGAAACATCTCGACAATGTTATCGACGCAATCGCAGCCAAGGGGATCATAGCAGAAGTGAATACCAAAGCATGGGAAGCTCCGGTCGGGGCTGCTCCAAGCCAGATTGCCACATACGCCCCACGATTATTCCCATCACCTGACACAATAAGAAAACTCGTCTCCGCCAGAATACCAGTTGCAATCAACAGTGATGCCCACTACCCTGAGCGAATCAGTGCCGGGCGAGAAGCTGCGTTCCAAATTATCGATTCATGACCAGTAAAACGACAAAGAACCTTACACACACTCTAATGCTTCATGGGAAAACGGAAACTATTTTGTGAAATATCGCCTCTTACATATCAAATTTCAGTCAAGAAGAACATCTTTCTGCGCAAGATAAAGGACGCTCTGAGCAGACAGCGATTTGCAAGAATAAAGAGCTATGAAAAGCTCCCGGTCATGATCTACAAACACGCTTCCCTCATCCGAAGAAGATTAGGGAATACAGACTTGGAGTTGCAAGAAAATAAAGCGGTCAATCTGGCTCTTTCCGCACCCAAAGTGAACGGAATCCTAATCCGCCCCGGAGAGACATTTTCTTTCTGGCATCTCATCGGTCCTGACACAGCCCGACACGGGTATAAAGTGGGGCTTACAATTTCAAATAATAAACCGTCAACAGGTGTAGGAGGCGGACACTGCCAGTTTACAAACCTTATCCACTGGATGGTGCTGCATTCAGATCTCACGATTGTGGAGCATCACCATCATGACGGCTTTGATCTATTCCCTGACTACAAGCGGCAAATACCGTTTGGTACTGGAACGAGTATAGTCTACAATTATCTTGACTACAGATTTCGGAATGATACAGACAATGTATATCAACTGCTTGTATATACGGATGGAGAATACCTCCAGGGCGAACTCAGGGCCAGTAAAGAACAGAAATCGACATATCATATCTGCGCTGAGAACGAATTCTTCTCCAAAGAAGATGGCATTGTTTTCAGGAACGGAACTGTGATTCGAAAAAAGATCGAGAAGAGAAGCGGTGTCTGCATTCATGAGGAAACTATCCGGACGAATCATGCGCGGGTCATGTATGACACTTCCGGTCTTGAGATCCGAAAAACCGCACCTTCATCAATCCGGGAATAAAACAGTGCGGTCTTTCCGTGCGGCAGGTCCGGCCAATTCTTCAGGGATGAACTTCCAGCCTGATGTAATTTTCGGGGTTATTGACCCGCGCTGTTCAAGAAGTTTTATCAGATAGTAACGCAGATCCTTGTCTGTAGATTTGAGAATGCGCGATTTCAGATCTTCATGAGGTATGCCGGCCCCCTTCGTCAGCAGATCTCCTCCGCCATTGCCCCGATAGGAATTGACGGCAACCTTATATACTTTGTCAAAGTCAAACGGACTACCATCAGCCATCGACTTTATAATAATCTTATCACCCTGTAGCTTGGTCACATCTACATCATAAATTATGCCGGCAGCTGAATCAAAATTGTAGGCTGGATTCTGCAATTTCGCGTAATCACCCTTTGCCGGAGATGTGCCCTCTTTTGTGAAAAGCAACAAATGATCTTCCGGATCGGCCATCTCTGATGTCCAAAGCGAATAGCTCATCTCAAGATAGTTTTTGATCTCCCGACCTGTCATGGCCATTGTATAGAGCATATTCTCATATTTGTACAATGTAAACATGTCGCTCATATGAAGATCTCCTTTGCAGATAACCGCATCAAAAGACAATGGAGCGGCAAAAGAAATGTCAGCACCACTGATTTCAAGCTGAAGATCATGCAGAAGGTCCATAAATGCAGAAGGCCCGAAGTATGCATCTCTCACAGAAAAATCGCCGGTGGCAACACCTATCTTTCTGTTTACAAAGTTGTCAATTTCCTCTTTGATATTGCTGAATTCAGTCATGAAAACTGAATCAGGAGTCAGACCTGTAAGCGGGACAATCCGGCCACTTATTTTTTTGCCCAATACCTTCCCTCTGCCGTCAAGAGTAAATTTAACCTCTGCTTCGGCCAGATTCACGGCATTATTGGCGGGATTGAGAACCAGAGGTGACTTTCCATCGCTATCGGCCACCTGTTCCGAATTATAGACCTGATGATCATGGCCCATAAATATAATATCAAAACCCGGCACTTCTTCTGCTACTTTCAAAGAAGCGTTTTCAATCCAGTCACCGGTCTTTTTCGAAGAATCATGACCGGAGTGGAAAAGTCCGACGATTAGATCAGGTGCCTCTTTTACCTTTATGACAGGAATCCATCTGGCAGCGGATTCCACCATATCCTCAAATTTCAGACCGCTCCAGAGATTTTCAGGGAGCCACCCAGGGATGGCCGGAGTAAGAAGTCCGAACACGACAATCTTGATCCCATCACGCTCTATGACATGATATGGTTTGAAGTAAGGCTTACCGGTGGCGATGTCTATGACATTCGCTCCGAGCAGTGGTATTTGGCCAAGATCATTTTTATAACGGTCATATACGGCGTGACCGGCCTCTACGTCATGGTTGCCAATTGTTTCGGCATCATAGCCAAGAGATTTCAGCATCATCGCCACGGGATGTGGTCTGTCAGTGGCTATGAAATTATAATAGTAGGCCGTCGGCTGTCCTTGCAGGATATCTCCGTTGTCCAGAAGTATGACATGATCACTACCGATGGAATCTCGCAGACAGCGGACTCTTGAAGCCACTCTGGCAAGGGAGCCTTCTCCCGGTGTGCGCGTAATGAAATTATACGGAAAAAAGTTGCCATGAACATCGGTTGTCGCTACGATCTTATATGTAAGCTCCTCTGCCGAAACCGATGCTGCGGAGAGGAGCTGCGATGCAATTGTCATTGCCAATAATGTCTTTTTCAAAACCAATATCTTTTATTGCCACAAATAGAGCATATCTGTCAGGGATTGGGACCTGTGTAAAGTGCACGGACTTTGCCTACAGGGAGTGACCCTTCCACCTTGAGCGGTATGCGTTGCCCATCAGTGGAGATCCATCCAGAAATAGGAGCTGAACTTTCTACACCCTTACGTGTAAAAGTGAAGTTTATATAGTACGTAGGGAATTTGCCACCATTGAGAGAAATGATCTGGGTTCCCATATAAGTTATTTTCAGTTTTTCTTTCTTAGAGCCTGAAAAAATATTGACAGTGACGCTCTGTCCTTTCTTCATGTTAGGAAAATCGAGGGTGCGCAGATAAAAGAACGAGCTCAACATGTCAACTGTCATTCCCTGGGATTCAAGATGAAGTGTTGAACTTGTCATCGGCTTCCCTTTCCCCGGCTTTTTATACCTGACTGCTTCTGCTGAAAATGTATTTCCTGTATGCGAGAATTTCAATACGTCTTTTTTATATTTTCCATTTTCATGCGCTATGTAAGTATATGACACCGGAAAATATCCGTCTTTTGTCATAGTAGAGTACAATGTGTCTCTCAGCATATAGATGCTGTTGGCCCAAGGAGCGTTCTCGGCAAAGACCGAAGCACGATAGAGATCTCCGTCATTACGAAGTGACATAGTGGCATATCCCGCGACTTTGTTTATAAAGCCCCATTTGTAAATCACATCATACGTCAGGGTCTCATCAACCAAAGAAACCGGATTGGCCGCTTGTGCCACCGGCACAAGTCCTGCAAAAGCTACCAGCAGTGAAATCAGTTTCAGTTTCATGATAAATCAGAGTGTGTTTAGGAGGCTTTTTTGCGGCCCCGAATTTCAGTCTTTGGCCAACTCCCTGAACGGAAGTATGGAGCGATAGGACTGTTCTATCCTCTTGTTGCGCCAACATTTGCGACATACAGCGATATATCTGTCATCACCGCCTATTTCGACCTGTTCTCCTTCTTCAACAAAATCTCCGTTGCGGTCTATGCGGGCATTTATAATTGTTTTACGGCCACAAGTGCATGTGGATTTTACCTCATCTATCGTATCGGCAATCTCAAACAGTCTGCGCGACCCTTCGAAAAGGTGGCTCTGAAAATCTGTACGAAGCCCATAACAGATGACATTACTGCCAAAGTCATCCACGACTCTTGAGAGCTGGTCGACCTGCGCTGTGGTCAGAAACTGGGCTTCATCAACCAGAAACCAGTCAATAACTGCCATAGACTCCTCAAAAAGACTCTGAGCGAGTTCATAGAGATCTGTCTCGTGATAGATCCACTTGCATTCACGCTGGATTCCAATGCGCGATTTTATAACGTTTGTAAGATCACGGGTGTCGACAACCGGCTTGAGGCAGACATATTTCATCTTTCTCTCCTCAAAATTATAGGCTGTGGTCAGCAACAGAGCAGTCTTGGCAGAGCCCATTGTGCCGTATCGAAAATATAGTTTGCCTTTCCTGTTCATTCAAAGGGTGTATTTTAGATTGAATTGTCAGGCAAAGATAAGCAAATTTTCTTATTGAGCAGCACTCTGACGGGTAAAGACGTAATCGGTATCGCCTATTTCAAATTTCATCAACGGCCCTTTGATTTTCACATCGTCCAGTTTGCGGATAGCTGAATATCGGTTTACAAGAGCCATTTTAAGGCTTTGCCCGATTGCCGATGCGACAGACGGCTTGATTGAATCCACGCGAGGCCCGTTCATTTCAGTAATAACTCCATTTACCACTACTGCGTCCGGATCGACACTGACAGTCAAGGTCGACGGATCAAGGCTTACAGCTACTTCATCGTCATCAATCACAGTCCAGGTGCCGCTAATTGTAGAACGACCGCTTACAGTCAGCCCAAGTGGTTCGACGAATCCAAGCTGCCCCACAATCTGAGTATTAGCCGAAAGCATCCCGGCAATAGTCAAAGTGCCGCCATGTACACCTTTTGGCATCATATCCGGGTTTGAGGAAATATCAATTGTCTCAATGATCGTAGCCGTCACCGATGCATTATCAGTGAAATTTTCCGGAGTCCCGGCCCAGCTGCCAGGCAGTTCTTTTGCCAGTCGGGCTGTTTCGTCACATGAAACCATTGAAAAAGCTCCTAAAAGTGTCAATCCGTAAATCAGACCTTTCATATTATACATCTTTGTGTTTTGAAAAACTATTTAGATTATTTATGTCATATACATAAACGCACAGGGGTTAAAATTTGTTTCATATACGCTAAAAAATGATTAATTTTGCCATTGTCTAACAAAAATCCGAAGAAAACGTGAGCGTCAATAAAGTCATATTAATAGGCAATGTCGGGACAGATCCTGAAATACGTTATATTGAGACGAGGCCTATCGCTTCGTTCCGAATGGCGACAAACGAACGAGAGCGCACACTGCCTGACGGATCAAAAATCCCGGAACGCACCGAATGGCACAGTATCGTCATGTGGGATGGAGCTGCTGAATTCGCAGAGAAGTATATCCGCAAAGGGTCACGTCTTTATGTGGAGGGCAAAATTCGTTATCGAATCTGGGAAGACCGTAACGCCATCAAACGTAATGTGACCGAGATATATGTGGACAATTTTGAATTGTTAGGATTCAAATAGTCCCTGATCGAACAGAGACGGGTATGACGAAGAGCTGGCAGCGGGCTGCTCTTTGTGGGGTGCGGATGGATTATTATTAATGACCATTGTGTGTTGCTGCACCCACCCTTGGGTGCTATTGCGCAAATATAATGTCATGACTCCCTTATGCCCTTGAGCTGTGTTCAATACATGACGATAGACTTCAGTGAGGCTACTGACTCCACTGACGCTAAGTGTAGCCAATGTTCTGCGCCCAATCATGACTGTGAGATAGAGTCTGTCAGTGGAGTTAATTGGATTAGTTGTTCTCATAAGCCTATTGTTTTTTTACAAAGGCAAAGGTAAATGTACGCATGGGCAACATTGATGCACACAAAAGTTAATTACATGTAATGCCGATTCTATTTCTTTATGTCATAAGTTGAAATCAATAAACCCTTTTCAGATGGTGGATGTTATAATTTCAACTATTTTTGACTATGAGAAAAATACTTTACGCTTTAACTATTTTGAGTGGAATCGGATGCGCTTCAACACGAATTTCCGCAAAGGATAACAGCACAGGCTATTTGAATGAGAATATGCCTGCAAGCTGGAATTATTCTACATCTGTCACTGCATCTGAACCGCCGGAGGATACTGACTGGTGGCTAAACTTTGACGATCTACTGCTTGATTCGCTTATTGATGAAGGTCTGAAAAACAATTACAATGTCAGTATGGCGGTGAAGCGCATCAACGTGGCAAATATACAAGTCCGTCAGGCTATGTCAGGCTATTATCCGACTGTCGGTCTGAGCGGAGCTTATAACTATAGCCGAAACGCCGGTGCGATTTCAGGATCTTCAGTTCCATCATCGACATCAAGCCATTTTTCGCTTGGAGCTAAGATGAACTGGGAAATTGATCTATTCGGGAAAATAGCATCTCAAGTGAAAGATAAAAAAAGCCTGCTGAAAGTAAGTAAAGCCGATTTTGACGGGGCCATGTTGAGTATCGCCGCCAACATCGCCACTTACTATATGAATATGAGGACATTTCAGGAGAAAATATTTGTCACGAAAGAGCATCTTGCCTCTCAGGCAAAAGTAGTGGAAATTGCAAAAGCACGTTTTGAAGCAGGCCTTGTGTCCAAACTTGATGTAACCCAAGCAGAAAGCGTATATTACTCAACTGAAGCACAGATTCCACAACTTGAGACTTCGCTAAACGAAGCTGTCAACGCGCTTGCTGTTTTGTTAGGTGTCTATCCTGATGCCATCCGGCCACGATTGTCAGCAGCTTTCATTCCTCCTCAATATCGCCATTTGGTCGCAACCGGAATTCCCGCAGATCTGCTCCGCAGGAGACCGGACATCATAGCGGCCGAAGCTCAGCTTGAGTCATATGCAACCCGAATCGGAATTGCCAAAAAGGACTATCTCCCCAATCTGTCATTGGAAGGCACAATCGGTGTTGCCGCTCATAACGCAAAAGACCTTTTCGGCAAAAACAGTGTTGAATATTCCATCACTCCTACCCTTTCATGGACTCTATTTGATGGCTTCAGTAGAAAATATGCAGTTCAAGAAGCTAAAGAGCAACTTGAAGAAGGGATTGACAATTACAACCTGACTGTACTGACTGCTGTCAATGAAGTTGACAACGCAATGAGTTCATACCTTGCCTCACTGCAGACAATGGACAGCAACTCCAACGGCCTGAAACAAAGCACAGAATCGTTTGACCTGTCAGTCAGTCTCTACAAACAGGGGCTTACCCCATTCACCAATGTGGTAGATGCTCAGATTAATACACTGACATATGCCAACTCTCTCATAACAGCCCGTGGGGATGCTCTTGTGTCACTGATCAATCTTTACAAAGCATTAGGAGGCTCCATCACAGCCCAATAACACGCAACATAATCCATAAACGCAAAACCGGACGAAAAACATGAATACAAAGTTTATATCATCAGGCATACTCTTTATAGCCACCATGCTGGTTTCATCTTGCAGCAAGAGTCATAGCCATAATTACGAAGATGCTGAGGAAACAGTTGATGTGGCATTTCCTGAAACTGATTCTGTGACTCTGACCAATACTTATCCAGGATATTTCACTCCTGAGGCCAAAGTCGATGTCGTGGGTCGTGTCAGCGGACAGTTGCTTAGCAAAAATTTCAGCAATGGGCAATACGTCAATAAAGGGTCTGTGCTCTTTCGCATAGAAGCCAGCAAATATCGCGATGCCGTGCAGCAGGCGCAGGCTGAACTCGCTACGGCGAAAAGTTCCAAAGACTATGCCCAAAGCCACTACGATGCAGTAAAGAAAGCGCTGGAAAGTGATGCGGTTTCTAAAATGGAAGTCATTCAGGCCGAAAGTGACTTAAGACAGGCAGAAGCAGATATAAAAAATGCACAGGCTGCATTGGAGACCACCACGACAAACTTAGGATACTGCACAGTCATCGCCCCTATATCCGGCTATGTCACATCGGCCTCTTATGATGTCGGATCATATATCAACGGAGAAGGGAGTCCGGTGATCCTTACTACTCTCTACAATAATTCGACTCTGACGGCTCAGTTTTCAATTGAAGACGAAAAATTGCTGGAACTTCTACACAACAATGATTACCGGAATATGCCTGAACTGAAAAATGTCGAACTGAGTTTTTCAGACACCATCGGTCACAGATATTATGGCGATCTAACATATATGGCTCCTATGGTAGACACATCAACCGGGACTGTCGCGTTGCAATGTAAGATTGATAACAAATATGATGAACTCCGCCCCGGAATGTTTGTCAAGATCAATCTGCCATATAAAAAATTAAAGAAAGCAATACTGGTAAAGGACTCTGCTTTGAGCACAGATCAGCTTGGCAAATATCTCTATGTTGTCAATGATTCAGACAAGATCGTGTACACACCTGTATCCATTGGTCCGCTCTATCACGATTCTCTGAGAGTGATCCTTTCAGGCATCTCCCCCGATTCCCGTTATGTGACAAAGGCCATGCTGAAAGTCACTGACGGCATGAAAGTAAAGCCTGTCATTGTTAAATAATCACAACCTGAGTCCCGAATCTTCCTAAACGCACACTTATGTTCTCCAGATTCTTCATAGATCGTCCGATTTTCGCCACGGTCATCGCCATAATAATGGTATTGATTGGGTTGATGACTGTCAAAAGCCTGCCTGTGTCACAATATCCCGACATAACACCGCCTACAGTTATGGTGTCAGCATCCTATCCGGGGGCGGATGCAGCAACCATTGCCGAAGTTGTCGGAACTCCGATCGAAGAACAGATCAACGGAGTCGAGGGCATGATGTATATGAGTTCGAGCTCAAGCGATGGGTCATACAGCCTGACCATTACTTTCGAAAACGGAACAAATCTTGACGATGCTGTCGTCAAAGTCCAGAATCGAATTTCATTAGCCGAAGCCACTCTTCCTACAGCTGTAAAGGAGCAGGGAGTCTCGGTCATGGCCGAATCTTCAGACATCATACTTTTCATTGCGCTCGAAGGAGATAACCCCGACCGCTACAACGCTTTGTATCTGACCAATTACGCACAGCTCAATATTATCGATGAGTTGTCAAGAATTGATGGTGTTGGAGGCGCAGGTGCGTTCGGAGCCGGCAAATACAGCATGAGGGTGTGGCTTGACCCTGAAAAAATGAGAGTCCGCGGCATTACGCCTTCAGATGTCAGCGAAATGATCCAGTCTCAGAATCTTGAAGTTTCATCAGGCAGTGTCGGAGCACCGCCGGCGCCATCCGATGTCGATTTTGAATTTACTTTGACGTCCGACGGGCAATTGCAGACTGCTGAAGAATTCGGCAATATCATTTTGAAAACAGATCCGAACGGTTCGATATTACGGCTGAAAGATGTTGCAACCGTTGAATTAGGCAGTGAAAGCTATTCAACTATCTCACATGTGTCCGGTAAGCAAGCCGGGCTGATCGGTGTGCAGCAGCGTCCAGGCGCCAACGCGCTTGATGTCGCAACAAAGGTCAAAGCTAAAATGGATGAGCTTTCTGAATATTTTCCGGATGGAGTCCACTATGAAGTGATCATGGACACGACATCGTTTGTCAACGCTTCTATCGACGAAGTGCTTGTGACATTCGTAGAAACAACCCTCATTGTGATGATCGTCATCCTGATTTTCCTGCAAAGCTGGCGAGCAGTAATCATTCCGATGATTGCGATTCCGGTTTCACTGATAGCAACATTTGCAGTAATGAAACTGCTTGGATTCTCCATAAACACTCTGACTTTATTCGGTCTTGTACTTGCGATTGCAATTGTGGTCGATGATGCAATTGTGGTGGTGGAAGACTGCGCCAGACTCGTGCAGGAAGGGAAACTCACGCCAAGACAAAGTTCAGAGAAGGCTATGACGGAACTGCAAGGGCCTGTGGTTGGCGAGGTCCTTGTGTTGTTGTCAGTCTTTATTCCTACCGCTTTTATCAGTGGTATTACCGGTGAGCTCTACAAACAATTCGCCCTTACGATTGCAACCGCTGTTGCATTTTCAGGATTTAACGCTCTGACATTCACTCCGGCTATGTGTGCACTTTTTCTTAGAAAAAAAGAAGGCCCTAATCCTCATTTCTTTATTTACAAATGGTTTAACAAAGGATATGGGAGTGTCATGAAGAAGTACACATCCGCCATCGGATGTTTGCTCCAAAGGCCATTGATCGCCATAGGAATATATGTCATTATATGCCTTTTCGCATTCTGGGGATTCATGAAACTACCTACCAGCTATATCCCGCAGGAGGATATGGGTTATTTCATGACATCCGTGCAGCTTCCGACCGGAGCGTCACTTGACCGTACAGATAAGGTCGTGACCAGTCTGGCCGATCAGATAAAAAAAATACCTGAAGTAGATAATGTGATCTCTATTTCAGGTTCATCCATGATGGGCGGAGGGTCTGGCGCCAATATGGGATCATTATTCGTTGTCCTCAAACCCTGGAGTCAGCGCAAAGGCAAAGGACAGGATGTGGATGCCATCATGGCTCATGTCAGTGAAATCGCTGGCAGCTACCAGGAACCCATAGTATTTTCAATCAATCCTCCTGCCATACCCGGTTTAGGAATGACCTCCGGGATGCAAATGCAGATACTCGACATAAACAACCTCGGCGCAGATGCCCTTCAGAAAGTACTGGCAGCAATGAAAGAAGCGGCTAAAAAGGATGACAGAATCGCACAACTCACCACCCAATATCAGGCAGGTGTGCCTCAATATGCAATCAAAGTGGACCGTGACAAAGCCAAACTGCTCGGACTCTCTGTTGATGACATATATTCTACACTTGCTCAATTCATGGGCGGTAGCTATGTGAACGACTTTGTCAAATTCGGGCGTACATATCAGGTAAATCTGAGTGCTGACAGTGAATCCCGTAGCCGTATAGGAAAACTCGGCAGACTCTCTGTGCGCAATGCAAACGGAAACATGGTGCCGTTCTCTTCATTCATATCTATAGAACCCGCCATCGGACAGTCAACAGTCAGCCGATATAATATGTACACCACCGCCTCAATTACCGGGACTCCGGCCAGCCATGTGTCAAGCAAGGAGACCATAAAGGCGATGGAGGAAATTCTGGATGAAGCCGCAGGTGACCAGTTTGCATATGCCTGGACCGGAGAAGCCTATCAGGAAACCCAGGCTGGGACCACAATAACATTCGTATTGCTGTTTGCTGTCATCGTTACAGTCCTGGTTCTCGCAGCACAATATGAAAGCTGGACCGATCCGATAGCTGTTGTCATATCTATGCCTACGGCGATATTAGGCACTGTGATCGGGTGTCTGCTTCTGTCACAATCGATTTCAATCTACACACAGATCGGCATAATCCTGCTGCTCGGCCTTTCTGCAAAGAACGCCATACTCATAGTCGAATATGCACGCGACTTCCACCAAAGCGGCCAGACTGTCAGACAAGCAGCATCTGATGCTGGTGTCATTCGTTTCCGCCCCATCATGATGACTGCATTTGCTTTTGTTTTCGGCGTATTGCCTATGCTTTTCGCCACCGGAGCCGGAGCTAATTCACGCATTGCGTTGGGCACAGCCGTTGTCTTCGGCATGGCTGTCAATGCCATTGTAGGCACTCTGTTTGTGCCGGGCTTTTGGGAACTTTTGGAGAATTTTCGCGAGAAGCATCTTTCCAGAATCTTCGCCGGTTCAGATCAAGCGTCCAAGAGGCTGCAAAACACCGATAAAAGCGCTTCCGGTGAAGAAAATTGATATGAATTTTTCGTTAACATTATTTAATTATTTTCCATTGATGAAATAATTAGCGTATCTTTGTAGGTGAAAACATATATCCAAAGCTACCAATGGCGTCGAAAACCCGCGAAAGACTCCTTGAGGTTGCCCATCAGCTTTTCACCAGCAATGGTGTTGAACGGACAACAATGAACGATATTGCCACTGCTTCTGACAAGGGGCGGCGCACTATCTACACCTATTTTAAAAACAAGAGGGAGATCTATGAAGCGGTAATTGAGCGGGAGAGCGATGCCATAGTCATGAAATTGCGTGGTATCGTCAATTCCGATCTTGAGCCTGAAGAAAAACTTCGCCGTTTCCTGAATGCCCGCTTCGACATCGTGGAAGAAACCATTCGGACATCCACCACAAGCCAGTTGCTTTCATATCTTACGCTTGACTATAAACGTCTTGAGCGGATAAGACTGCTTGCTGTAGCCAAAGAACAGGAACTCATCAAAGAAATGATTGACGATGGAGTCGGGAAAGGCATCTTCGATCCTCTTCAGGCATCATTGCTTCCGGAAGTATATCAGATGATTTTCCAAGGAATTGACTATTGCCATCTGAGAGACAATTTCAGCCAGTTGGGTATAACCCCGGCAGGAATCAGGGAGTCTGTTATCAGTTTCGTGCTAAATACGCTCTTACTTAAATCAACTATATAGTAAACCCAAACGACTATTCAGAAAATGAAATTACTTGAAGGAAAAGTAGCTCTCATCACCGGCGCCGCCCGTGGCATCGGAAAGAGCATCGCCGTTAAATTCGCACAGGAAGGTGCTGACATTGCATTCACCGACCTCAATCGCGACGAAAATATGGAAGCGACCGAAAAAGAACTGCAGGCTCTTGGCGTGCGCGCTGTCGGTTATGCCTCTAACGCTGCTGATTTTGCACAGACTGAAGAGGTTGTCAGCAAAGTCAAAGAAGATTTCGGCCACATTGATATCCTTGTCAACAATGCCGGCATCACTAAAGACGGTCTGATGATGCGAATGACCGAAGCCCAGTGGGATGCTGTCATTGCCGTAAACCTCAAGAGCGCATTCAACTTCATCCATGCTGTTCTCCCTATCATGATGCGTCAGCGTCAGGGTTCAATCATCAATATGGCATCTGTAGTAGGCGTTCATGGAAATGCCGGACAGTCAAACTATGCAGCATCAAAAGCCGGTCTTATCGCTTTGGCCAAGAGCATCGCTCAGGAAGTCGGTTCACGCGGCATTCGCGCCAATGCTATTGCCCCTGGCTTCATAGAGACTGCCATGACCGCAGCTCTGCCTGAAGACGTGCGCAAAGAATGGGCTCAGAAGATTCCTCTGCGTCGCGCCGGTCAGGTTGAAGACATCGCTAATGTAGCGACATTCCTTGCTTCTGACATGTCAAGCTATGTATCTGGTCAGGTGATCCAGGTAGATGGCGGCATGAACATGTAATACCGGACCAACGTTAATCACATAAGGATATTTCCCTGATCAGCAAACAGGCGCTGAAAGAGAATATCCTTATGTTATTCAATTAAAAGGTGCCAAAAACAGCCCATAACCACCCCAATATAATGCTGACTTACAATACACAATTAAAGCATCTGAAATTGCCTGAGTACGGGCGCAACATTCATCAGATGGTGGAACATTGTCTGACTATTGAAGACCGGGATGAACGCACTCGTTGCGCACATTCCATAATCAACTGCATGAGCAAACTGTTCCCCAAACTGCGTGAAGAAGAAAACTATCAGCAGAAATTGTGGGATCATCTCACCATCATGAGCGACTTCAGACTTGATATTGACTATCCTACAGAAGTTGTCAAAGCCGAGAATCTGAATACAGTGCCCCAAAAGATTCCATATACATCCGAACATATCCGCTATCGTCACTATGGCAAGGATGTGGAACGATTGATCGCAAAAGCTGTCAGCATGGAACCCGGAGAAGAGCGAAGCGAGCTTGTACTGCTTATTGCCAACCACATGAAAAAGCTGCTACTTGCTGCAAATTCAGATGGCGTGGATGACATAAAGATTTTCAAGGATCTGGCAGAGTATTCACATGGTCAGATTCAGCTTTCTCCGGAGACGACAGTTCTTCACGAGTTCAAAATCGTGGCTCCGCCAAGCGGGAAAAAGAAAAAGAAGCGATAAGCAGACACAGCAATTTCTTCTAAAAAACATCATATAACCCATAAAGCCACTCCAAGTGATCAGACTATCAGAAATAGCAGAGGTAGGTCGCTTTAACAAGCCTCATGGCATAAAAGGCGAAATTTCCGTCTCGATTAACACCGACATTGACCTGAACGATGTCAAATGTGTCATCGTTCCTATTGACGGGATATTCGTTCCATTCTTCCTGCAGACGGTTAGACCCAAAACCGCCGATACTTCTCTGATTACTATTGATGGCATAGATTCAGAAGAGAAAGCCCAAGACCTTGCCAACCGGCCACTGTTTATACTTCGCTCCGATCTCCCGGATGATGACAATGACGAAGACGGCTTTTATGCATCTGATTTGATCGGCTTTAAAGTCAATGACATGACCCACGGAGTTATCGGAGAGATTTCTGACATCAACGATTCCACCCAGAACATTCTCTTTATCGTAAAAACGCCTGACGGCAAAGAGCTGATGATTCCGGTGGCCGATGAGTTCATTCTCTCCATCGATCTGGAAAACGAGACCGTCAACACAGATATACCTTCAGAAATACTGACACTAAACGACTGATTCCAATATGAAAGAATTCGATGAAAAGCAAGCCATAAAAGTAATGCGAGGGGCTCTTTCTCCTGAGTCTTCGAAACTCTATGTCGATGATGAGATCCTCAACATTATCGACATAATCTGGGATTGGTATGAAGATAACGGGCTTCTCGACATCGACACCGAAGCGGATGACGAAGATGTCAATACTAACGCACTGATCAAGCATGTCAGAAAAATGCTGTCTAAGGACCCCGACTCTCCGATAAACCCCGATGACGTTGAGGCGCTCGTCATGGCAGAACTACGCTATGAGCAATCACTGGATTGCTTCGAAGACTAAAAGCATCCAATAACAAATATTCTCACCAATATGAAAAAATATCTGTCAATAATTCTATCGGCTTTAGCCGCCTTAATGCCTGGTTGGATCTCGGCAAAGAACAACAGCACTGATCCATATAAGGATTATGATGAGACACGCTTTATGGATATGAGTTTGGATGAGAATATCCTGACCCCTGCCGTTGGGAAAAACGAGCATGCGGCAATCAAGACATACATGACCAGACTCGCCCAGGATCTGGCGAAAAAAAACTACATCGTTGATATGACCCGAAACGATGAGGTTGTTGTGGTCACAGTCCTTTCTGATGATATTTTTCTCCCGAACGACACTCTTCTATCTCCGTCAGCACCCTCGCAGCTCACTCCAATACTGAAATTATTTTCCGATCCGTTCATGATGAAAATGGTTTATTCCGTCCATACCGACAACACCGGATCGGCTCCGTATAATATGCGTCTTTCCCATGAGCGCAACAATTCAATCTACGACTGGATGCTTGACAACATCAATGAAGATCTGATAGTGATCCCTTACGAAATGGGCGACACTGATCCGGTTGCGGCAAATGACACTCGCGACGGACGGCGCGAAAACCGGCGTGTAGAGATTTTCATGATCCCAGGGCCGAAAATGATCACACTGGCCCGCAAGGGACAGCTTTTGAAATAGCAGCAACAGTCATCACCTCTTTCAGACTATTATAATTGCAATATATTATCACAGAAACATATTAAAAATGGCAAAAGAACTTAAGGATCTGACCAAACGCAGCGAAAACTACTCGCAGTGGTACAATGAGCTCGTGGTCAAAGCCGATCTCGCAGAGCAGTCGGCGGTTAGAGGCTGTATGGTTATCAAGCCCTACGGTTATGCAATTTGGGAAAAAATGCAACACGAACTTGACCGTATGTTCAAGGAAACAGGTGTACAGAACGCCTACTTCCCGCTTCTCATTCCAAAATCGTTCCTCTGCCGCGAAGCCGAGCATGTCGAAGGGTTTGCCAAAGAATGTGCGGTTGTCACACACTACCGCCTCAAGAACGACCCCAACGGCAATGGTGTTGTAGTAGACCCTGATGCACGCCTTGAGGAAGAACTGATTGTGCGCCCTACTTCTGAAACTATTATCTGGGGCACATATAAGAACTGGATCCACAGCTATCGCGATCTCCCCGTGCTGTGCAACCAGTGGGCGAATGTGATGCGCTGGGAAATGCGCACCCGTATGTTCCTGCGTACTGCCGAATTCCTTTGGCAGGAAGGCCACTGCGCACATGCGACAGCCGAGGAATCGGAAAATCGCACCGTCCAGATGATCAACATCTACGCCAAATTTGCGCGTGATTATATGGCTATGCCTGTCATAATCGGTGTAAAAACCGCAAACGAACGTTTTGCCGGAGCGCTCAACACCTACACAATTGAGGCCATGATGCAGGATGGAAAAGCCCTTCAGGCCGGTACAAGCCATAACCTCGGACAGAATTTCGCTAAGGCCTTTGACGTTACATTCGTCAACAAAGACAACAAGCCTGAATATGTATGGGCAAACTCCTGGGGCGTATCAACCCGTCTTATGGGCGCTCTCATCATGACGCATTCAGATGACAACGGGCTTGTGCTCCCTCCCCACCTCGCTCCGATCCAGGTGGTCATCGTACCTATCTACAAGAACAGTGATCAGCTCGCTGAAATTTCAGCCAAAGTAGACCCGATAGTCAACGAACTACGCGCGATGGGCATCAGCGTAAAATACGATGACTCTGAAAACAAGCGTCCGGGCTTCAAGTTTGCAGATTATGAGCTTAAGGGAGTGCCTGTGCGTCTTGCCATCGGAGCGCGCGACATCGAAAACGGCACAGTCGAAGTCATGCGCCGTGACACGCTTGAGAAACATGTTGCCCCGCTGGAAGGAATCGCGGATTATATTAAAGGTCTACTTGAAGAAATTCAGGCAAACATCTATCAGAAAGCAATAAACCACAGAGAATCCATGACCCGGACAGTCGACTCTTATGAGGAATTCAAAGAAGAGATTGAAAAGGGAGGATTCATCCTGGCTCACTGGGACGGCACCACCGAAACCGAAGAACGCATCAAAGAGGAAACAAAAGCCACTATCCGTTGCATTCCTTTGGATGGTGATCAAACACCGGGCGTCTGTATGGTAACCGGCAAGCCTTCGGCTCGTAGAGTACTCTTTGCCCGCAACTATTAATTTCGGCAACAATCCACGGTTTCATTACTCTTCTCCTTCTCTCCTTAATCTCATTTAACGAAGCTGCCAGAAAATTCATATGCCATCCCCGCCAGTCATAGCAATTGTTGTACCCTGCTTCAACGAAGAAGCGGTATTACCTTTTTCTATTCCCAAACTGCTGGCTATATTAGCCCGCATGGCGCAGCAATCATTAGCTTCTCCAGACAGTTACATACTCTGCTGCGATGACGGGAGCCAGGATGCGACATGGAAAATCATCTCCGATCTGCACCTTAGAGACCGACGCGTCAAAGGAATATCCCTTGCGCACAACCGAGGACATCAGTATGCGCTTTTGGCAGGGCTTATGACCGCAAAAGACCATTGTGACGCAGCTATTTCCATCGATGCCGATCTTCAGGATGACACTGACGCCATAATCGAGATGGTCCGGCGCTTTATTTCAGGCAAAGAAATAGTGTTCGGAGTCAGGGATGACAGAACGTCTGACTCTTGGTTTAAACGAACCACCGCCCATGCTTTCTACTCTTTGCAAAGGAAAATGGGCATTGAAACCATCTACGACCATGCAGATTTCAGGCTTATGAGCCAAAGAGCTCTTGAACTGTTGAGCGAATATGGCGAATCAAATCTGTTTCTCCGAGGGATTGTTCCACAGTTAGGGCTTGAAAGCGACACCGTCTCCTATGCCCGTAAACAAAGAGCCGCAGGCGAATCAAAATATCCGCTTGTCAGAATGCTTTCGTTTTCGATTGACGGAATCACCTCTTTTTCAGCTCGCCCTATGAGATGGGTTTTCTTCACAGGTCTGATCCTGCTGGCTATTGACCTGCTGGTCGGAATCTATGTTGGTTTCTCCATTCTCTATTCTGACAAACTTGAGGCCGGATGGGCTTCGATATTACTATCTATATGGTTCCTTGGGAGCCTGATTCTAATGTCCATCGGTTTGATCGGAGAATATATAGGAAAAATATTTATAGAAGTTAAACAACGTCCGCGATATGCAATTCGCGACATTTTATTTGATTGACACGTGGATAACAAACAATTTATTTCACGACTCGGCAAGAGACTAAACCGGGAAAACACAGAAGTGGCCACACTCGTTGAAGGTCTGTGCAAAGTATTCAAAGAATGCGGAGCCGATCTTGACTCAATCGCCATCCCCGGATTCGGAACATTCAAATCTGTAAAATCAGATGAGGCGATTGTTTACGACGAAGTAAACGGCAAACGCACATTGGTTCCGCCAGCCATCAGAATGGAATTTGCCCCCAGCATTGTATTGCGAAAAAAAATGACTAAACAATGAATCAGAAAATACCGTTCCATCAGCTGTCCGCACGTATTGCATCTGCAACCGGCATAAGCGAAGACAGTGCCGAGATTTTTGCTAAAAATTTCTTTGATATACTTTCCGAGGAACTGATCAAAGGAGAAACAGTCAAAATCAAAGGCCTCGGCGAATTCGCGCTTTATGAAGAAGAGAATGGAGAAAAAGATATCAGGTTCACTCCTGACAAAGATCTCGCTGAAACGCTCAATGCCCCATTCGCAATGTTTGAGCCTGTTACGCTGAATGACGAGGTCACCGAATCAATGCTCTCCATCGAGAAAGATCAAACAGAGGCATCATTGCCGGAGGCAGAAAATCCTGGGCCTGCGACCAAGGTCGAAGAAACAATTATCTGTGAGAATATCGCAACAACAATCGAATCCCAACCCGAAACATCCACAGAAGCTATACAGCCCGAAGAACATCTGGCATCACCAGATCCTAAAGCAGAAATCGCGCCTGAACCGGAAACTATCCTGACCGACGAAAAGCCGGTTCAGCCGAAAGAAGCCATTAAGCCCCCCGTTGCCACAATTTCGGCTGAAGCAACTGCAACTGCAACTGCAACTGAACCTTCGGCCAAAACCGCAAACAGCAATCTTGCGGAACGACAGCCGGTAAGACCTGTAGCTCCGAAAATCATACCACTTGAAGAAGATCCGGAAGAATACGTCAGTCCTGCCAAAGGACAGCAATCGGAAGGCAATTTCTGGTGGGGACTGATCATAGGCCTGATTATTGGACTTGCCATAGGGGCATGCGGAGTCTACCTTGCTATCGATCATCTATTCCCCAATAGCCGTCAGCAGGCTGAAGCCATAACTCCCGAAGAGTCAACTCCTATGCAGACAGAGGAAACCGCAGGTGAAATTGCCATGCTATCAGATTCTGTAACATCGGACGCTGAAGTTGCTCAGGCTGAAGCAGAACAAATCCCCACACAACCTGCTGTCGCAGAAAACTCAAGTCCGAAAGTGCGTAAAGACACCGTTAAAAGAGGCTACCTTATCCATGATATGGCAAAAAAATTCTTCGGGAGCAAAGATTATTGGGTCTACATCTACGAAGAAAACAAATCAAAAATCGGGAACCCCAACAACATGCAGCCGGGAGTGGTTCTTGATATCCCGGATGCTGAAAAATACGGAATTGTTCCCGGCAATGCAGAAAGTTTGAAGAAAGCGCGCCAGAAAGCCGGTGAAATCCTCGCCAGATATCCCCGTTAAGCCAACACCGCTAGAAAGAAACCTTAAGACAACATCGTCGACTCCAATATCGGCGATGTTGTCATTGTTAAAGGAAAAATATATAAAATTAACACACTTTTCTCGCCTAATAATTGTTGTTATTTATAATTTTGTAAACCGTTTATCTATTATAGCGGATTAAAATATCTTATATATCTAATTTAGAACCCTCACTACTCAGACTATGAGCGAATCGGTTAATATTCGAGAACTTAATGATCTTGTTGCCGGCAAGAAGGATTTCATCAACCTTGTTACACGTGGGATGGATCAGACCATCGTGGGGCAAAAGCATCTCGTTGACTCACTTCTGATCGCACTTCTATCTAACGGACACGTCCTTCTTGAAGGCGTCCCCGGTCTCGCAAAGACCCTTGCCATCAAGACTCTTGCTCAAATTATCGATGCCAAATACAGCCGTATCCAGTTTACTCCTGACCTTCTCCCTGCCGATGTGATCGGAACAATGATCTACAGTGTGCAGAAAGAACAGTTCCAGATCAAGCGAGGCCCGATTTTCGCCAATTTCGTTCTGGCTGACGAAATCAACCGCGCCCCGGCTAAAGTACAGAGCGCTCTGCTCGAAGCCATGCAGGAACGCCAGGTGACCATCGGCGAACGTACATTCAAACTTGACGAACCGTTCCTGGTGATGGCCACCCAGAACCCCATTGAGCAAGAAGGCACCTACCCGCTTCCTGAAGCTCAGGTTGACCGTTTCCTTCTCAAAGTCATTATCGGCTACCCGACCAAAGAAGAGGAAAAGCTTATCATACGACAGAACATTTCCGGTGTAAAACCTGAAGTCCGTCCTCTTCTCCGTCCGGAAGAAATCCTGGAGGTTCAGAAGATCGTAGAAAAGATATATCTTGACGAAAAAATCGAACGTTATATCGTAGATATCGTATTCGCAACCCGTAACCCCGGCGATTATGACCTCAAAGATCTTGCCGGAATGATCAGCTTCGGAGCGTCTCCGCGAGCATCAATCGGTCTGGCCAAAGCCGCGAGAGCATATGCGTTCCTCCGAGGCCGCGGTTATGTAATTCCGGAAGATGTCCGCGCCGTATGCCACGATGTTTTGCGTCACCGCATCGGCCTCACATATGAAGCCGAAGCAAATAACATCACCACCGACCAGGTAATCTCCGAGATCCTTGACAAGGTCGAAGTGCCCTGATGACACATTCGTAAAATCCCCTTTCTAATGTTTTCTAAATGGAAGCAAACGAACTACTCAGGAAAGTCAGAAAGATCGACATAAAAACCCGCGGCCTCTCCCAGAACATCTTCGCCGGAGAATACCATACGGCTTTTAAAGGGAGAGGTATGACCTTTTCTGAAGTGAGGGAATACCAGTATGGCGATGATGTCAGAGACATAGACTGGAATGTAACCGCCCGTCATAATCATCCTTATGTCAAGGTCTATGAGGAGGAACGAGAGCTGACTGTGATGCTTCTTGTCGATATGTCGCGCAGCCGTCTGTTCGGAGCTGTCGGAGAAGAAAAGAGAGAGATGATCGCTGAAATAGCCGCTACCCTCGCCTATTCGGCCATCACCAATAATGATAAAATCGGAGTCATATTCTTTTCCGACAAAATTGAAAAATTCATTCCTCCGAAAAAAGGCAAAAAGCACATACTTTTGATAATCCGAGAGTTGCTGGATTTCACACCGGAAAATCAAGGGACAGATATCAGCGTTGCATTGCGCTATTTCACAGATGCTCTGAAAAAGCGATGTACCACTTTCCTGATCTCTGACTTCATAGATACTCATGACTTTACACGACAATTACAGATAGCATGCAACCGCCATGATATCATTGCCATTCAGGTATATGACAAACGCGACACAAGTCTGCCGGATGTAGGGCTCATGCGGATGACCGATCTTGAGACCGGCACCTCACGCTGGATAAACACGTCATCCAGACGGACTCGGCAGGCCTTTAGCAGATGGTGGTATGAACGACAGCAGTCCATGAGTGAAACATTCAGCAAATGCCGCGTTGATCACGCCTCGATAGCCACTGATGAGGATTTCGCCCATTCATTGATGGCCCTATTCAAAAACCGGGGTGTACGCTGATAAAACCACAGCCCGCCCAAGACCCTTTAATTGATTGCCAAACATGAATTTAGTCCGACATATCCGTTACCTGATGCTGACAGTTGCTTTTTTGCTCGCCGCATCAGCGTTCGCCGGAATTTCCAGCCTGAAAGTCAGTCTCGATTCTGCATTCCTTCTTATGGGGCGCACAACCCCTCTGCATATCGAGCTTGTCACCGATGAAAATTCTGACGGGCACCTCGTCATTCCGAGAGATTCCGTCTGTGACAAAGTAGAGATTCTGAAATATCTCACAGCCGACACAACGGAGCTCGGAAGCGGGCGCAGAGAAATCAAGCAGGATCTGGTGCTCCAGTCATTTGATTCAGGTGTCTATCGGCTGAATCCGATTTTATACGTTGAAAAAGGCGAAACAATCGCTTCAAACCGTCTTGTACTGAAAGTATATCCGGTTGTAGTTGACTCACTGGAGACTATCCATGACTATGCTGATGTAGCAGACGTGGACCGCAGTTTCATTGATTACCTCCCTGACTTCGTTGTCGATTATGGATTGTGGATCCTGGCATTAATCGTAGTCCTTGCACTTGGAGGATTCGCGTTCTATATGATGAAGAAAAAGAAGAATCCCTTTGCTGCACCTGCGCCCAAACCGATACCGCCATATGAAAAAGCTATCGGCGAACTTTCACGTCTGCGGGCAGAAAAACTCTGCGAGCAAGGCAAGGAAAAGGAATACTACACCCGTCTCACAGACATTCTCCGCATCTATCTCAATGGCCGTTTCGGCATAAATGCAATGGAAATGACCTCAACACAGATCAGACGTATGCTGAACGCCAATGAAGAGACACGCCTGTCAAAAGAAAACATGGAACGAGTGCTTGAGACGGCAGACTTTGTTAAGTTCGCCAAAGTACGCCCGCTGCCGGATGACAATGTCAAAGCGTTCAATTCTGCAATGCAGTTTGTCGAAGATACAAAACCTCGTCCTGCTGTAGCTGAAACTGATGACCAGCAGGAGCCCTCAAAAGAAGAATCTACTAAAAAATAGATAATACAATGTTATTGGCACATCCAGAATATCTATGGCTGTTTCTAATTTTCATACCTCTCATTGCCTGGTATGTATTCAAACAGCGTGGTCTCCATGCCTCAATGGAGGTTTCGACCGTATCGGCATTTGATCGTGTAGGTCGGTCCAGACTCGCAGCCATGCGCCATATATTGTTCTTATTGCAACTTGGTGCCATAGGTTGTGTCATAGTGGTCCTTTCCCGCCCTCAGACACGCGACTCATGGAATACATCAAGTGTAGAAGGCACCGACATCGTGATCTCAATGGATATATCAACCAGTATGCTCGCCAGAGATTTCAAACCTGATCGCTTTGAAGCAGCGAAGGAAGTTGCGTCAAAATTTGTGGCTGGGCGCGAAGGAGACAACATCGGGGTCGTTATTTTTGCAGCTGAAAGTTTCACCGCAATTCCGATGACAACAGACAGATCCATGATTGCCAATTACATCGGAGACATAAAAATGGGTATGCTGCAAGACGGGACTGCGATAGGTGACGGTCTCGCCACATCAATCAACCGAATAAAAGAAGGGAAAGCCAAATCCAAAAGCATAATCCTGCTGACTGACGGTTCGAACAATACCGGTAATGTCGCTCCGCTCACAGCCGCCGAGATTGCGAAACAGCTTGGGATAAAAGTCTACACTATAGGTATCGGCACAAATGGCACTGCCCCCTACCCTCAGGAAAACATGTTCGGGCGTATCGAATATGTCAACCTTCCGGTAGTTATTGATGAAGCGACTTTGAGGAGCATCGCTGAAACAACCGGAGGAAAATATTTTCGTGCGACGGGCAACAACGTCCTCAAAGAGATATTCGCCGAAATTGATCAGCTGGAAAAAACTAAAATGGATTTAAGGAACTTCACAAGTACTGAAGACGATTATCTGCCTTGGGCAATCGCAGCTTTAAGCCTGTTTGGTCTTGCGGTGTTGCTAAGATACACCTTGTTCCGGACAATTCCATAAGAAATATATATTTGAAAATATGATTTCGTTCGCTTATCCACACCTGCTATATCTTCTTCTGCTGCTCCCGTTAGTGGCAGGCCTTTTCATATGGAGTCGCCTGAGTCGCCGGCGCAAAATGAACCGCTATGGCAAACCTGAAGTTATCGCCCACCTGATGCCTGAGGTCTCAAAATATATGCCTTGGATCAAAATGAGCCTTGCACTTCTCATTATCGCCGTACTGGTCATTATGATTTCCCGCCCGCGCGCAACCGGAGGCCGTGATGCTGACGCTTCAGAGACTACATCGTCACGCGGTATAGAAGTTATGGTATGTCTTGACGTTTCAAATTCAATGCTGGCCTCCACCACCGATGACGATCATGGCATAAGCCGTCTGCAAAGGGCTAAGCACATACTTGAAAAGTTGATTGACAAGATGACCAATGACAAAGTCGGTCTGATAGTGTTTGCAGGCGATGCCTATACCCAGCTCCCGATCACGTCTGACTATATTTCAGCCAAAATGTTTCTCAACGGTATCACCACAGACATGGTCCCTACTCAGGGAACAGCTATCGGAGCCGCGCTTGAGATGGCAATGAACTCATTCACCCCAACCGATGACATGGGAAAAGCCATAATAGTCATCACCGACGGAGAAAATTTTGAAGACAATGCGGTGGATGCGGCCAAGCGGGCTGCTGATGCCGGAATTCAGGTGGATGTAATCGGACTCGGCACTGCAAAAGGAGCCCGAATACCCCTCGGCAACGGTCACTATATGATCAATCCCATGACCGGAGAAGAAGTTGTCACCCGGCATGACGAAGCTACAGCTTCACAGATTGCATCAGCCGGTAAGGGCATTTATGTAAACGGAGCCTCTAATTCCGCTATCAACGCCATTGATTCAAAAATGGACGAGTTAACCCAAGGTGAGTTCGAACGCAAATCTTTCTCCCCGCAAAGCGAACAATTCCCGATTGTAGCCTTTATAGCTTTGATATTGCTTCTTATTGACTCTATTACTGTCACACGCAAAATATCATGGCTCAAAAAATATCGTTTCTTCACAAAAGAGGAAGGAGGAAACAAATGAAACGACTTATAATTTTCGTATTCTTTATATCGGTTCTGGCATCTGCATTTGCACAATCAGGGTCGACAAGGCATGAGCGCAATTATATTGTGGAGGGCAACAAACTTTATCACGAAGAGCGTTATGCCGAAGCAGAAGTCGCATATCGGAAAGCGCTGCAGGAAAATGCGATGAACGAAATCGCACAATTCAACCTGGCAGCCTCTCTACTGCGACAAGGGTCGGCATCAGGCGAGACCCAGAAAGAAGCCACTACAATTCTTCAGAATCTGACTCGTGATGCCGAAAATATATCAATTGCAGAAAAAGCGTTTTATAATCTCGGAAATATTGCCTTCAACGCTCAGGATTATACAAAAAGCATTGATCTCTATAAAAATGCCCTGCACAAGAACCCTGACAATGATCAGGCCAGAGAAAACCTGCGTATAGCCCAGAAGCGCCTTCAGGATCAACAAAACAACCAAGATCAGAACAAAGACCAGAACAAAGATCAGGAGAAGAAAGATCAAGACAAAGATCAGAAACAAAATCAGGATCAAAACAAGAATCAGGATCAAAATAAAGACCAGAACAAAGATCAGGATAAACAGCAACAGCAAAATCAGGATCAGCAGCAGCAACAACAGCAACAACAGCAAGGCGGCATAAGTCAGCAAAATGCAGAAAAGATTCTGAAAGCTATGGAAAATGAAGAGAACGCCACTCGCGCCCGCATCAATGCAGAGAAGAAAAAGAACGGCGCTCCTTCACGCAGACCCGTTACCAATCCTTGGTAATCCCTCATTAAACGACCTCTTATAATTTTGAGAATTTAAGGAATGAAACGTTTTTCACTATTTATATTATTAGGGACTCTGCTGATCTGCCAGAATGTGTTCGCACAGGTCAGTTTTTCAGTTCAGCCGCCCACCCGCGTCTATGAAGGAGACCGCTTCCCGATCACTTTCAGATTAAGCAACGCCGACGGTTCAGACCTGAGTGTCTCTCAGATCAATGGCTGTACGCTTCTCTACGGTCCTTCGGTCTCTCAGCGGCAAAGCTATCAGGTGACCAACGGCAAAGCCGTTTCATCATCATCGGTTGAATATACTTATTACTATAAAGCCGGCAAGGCAGGACAATATACTATCCCTGCCGCATCCGTCATGGCTGACGGCAAGCGCTACTCAACCAAAGCCGTATCTTTTACAATTCATGAGAGCGCCGACCGTGACAAACCCGCTTCACAGCGCCCGGTCAATGTCGATGATGTCGACACTCAGACCGCCGGTCGCCGGGTCAACAGTGATGACGTGTTTGTACGCATCATTCTGTCCAAGTCATCCGCGTATGAACAGGAAGCTATCGGATGTACCATCAAGCTCTATACCAAATACAGCATTTCATCATTCATGCCGACGAAACAGCCTTCGTTTGACGGCTGTCTGATTCAGGAACTTGATGTTCAGCCTTCACTCAATGAGATGGAGACATACAATGGGCAGAACTATATGACAGCCGTGCTCAAACGCTGCATAATTTTCCCGCAGAAAAGTGGCAAACTTACCATCAACTCCGGCAATTATGACATTTCAGTGGTCCAGTATGACAATGTCAACATGGGTATGTTCCAGGTGCGCCAGCCACGCGAAGCAAGAATCAAAGTTAGTTCTAACACCGGCTCTCTCAACATCCTGCCCCTCCCCCAGCCTCAACCCGATGGATTTACCGGAGCTGTAGGCTCATTCAGCATTGACAGCCGTATGGTCGGCAACACATTCCGCACCAATGACCCGGCAACTCTGATCTATACAATCAAGGGAACAGGCAATATCAAATACGTCAAAGAGCCTGAAATTGATTTCCCGACTGAATTCGAGCAGTATACTCCTAAGAGCGACATCCAGACCGAAGTCCACGGAAATGAAGTCTACGGATCTATGACTGTCGAATATACATTCGTGCCCCAAAGTGTGGGAGACTTCTCCATCGGCAGTGACAAATTTGTATATTTTAATCCACAGTCCAAACAATATGTGACTCTCACCACTCCGGCCTATTCAATCAAAGTAGCAAAAGGGTTGTCAACTCCGGTGTCCGCAGAACAGAAAGATGTCGAGAATAAAAACTCAGACATCCGTCACATTCACCTTGGAGAAAAGAACCCACAACAGGCGCACATATTGGTCGTTACCAAAGGCTGGTATTGGGGACTATATGCCGGGCTGCTCGTATTGACCGTGGCGCTTATCGTTATCAACCGGCGCCAGACAAAACTCTCCGCAGACGTCACCGGCCGCCGGACAGCCAAAGCAAGCAAAGTGGCAAAGAGACGTCTCAAAGCCGCAGAAGCATTCATGAAAGCCGGAAACAGTGAAAAGTTCTATGAGGAAATGCTTCGGGCTCTTTGGGGCTATCTGTCTGACAAGCTTTCAATGCCTGTGTCTCAGCTCTCCCGTGAGAATATTTCATCGACTCTTGCATCAAAAGGATATTCGGAAGAAAGCACAGCCGGGCTCGTTGAAGTGCTTGACGACTGTGAAATGGCCCGTTACACTCCTGACAGCTCAAGCCGGATGGACAATGTCTATGAAAAGGGAGTCAATGTCATCAATAACCTCGAAAACTGCAAACGATGAGAAAACTAATATTCCTGCTGACTGCAATCTGTCTTTGCTCGGTTATTCCGGTCAAGGCTTCTGACATACTGCACCAGGCAGACTCAGCATACACAGCCGACAATTTTCAGGAAGCCGCAGCCGCATATCAGCATGTCATCAAAGAGGAAGGCACATCAGCTGAAATTCTTTACAACCTTGGAAACTGCTATTACCGGATGGGAGAACTGGGCAAAGCTATTCTCTCATACGAAAGAGCACTACGCCTTAACCCAACCTTTGACGATGCCCGCAACAATCTGGAATTCGTCAACTCCAAGATTGCAGATCGGGCCGGAGAACGCGGTACATTCATGGGAAACGCTCTGGACTCCGTTGCTAATTCGGCAAAATCCAACACATGGTCATGGCTTGCATTCGCGTTTTTCGTCATCACGCTTACCGGAGTAGTCGCATATATATTCTCCAGCCAGGTGGCAGTCCGCAAAACCGGATTCTTCGGAGGTATCGTTGCTTTCATAGCCTGTCTCTGTTTCATTTTTCTGGCTTTCAGATCAGCCTCTATAGCTATGGCTGATGATGTTGCCATAGTGACAGCACCATCTACAATTCTCAGCACATCGCCCCGTGAGCCAAAAGATCGTGATCAGGAAGCAATGCTGCTCCACGAAGGAACGCGAGTGCAGATCCTTGATTCTGTCCGCTCGACATCTGACTCGATCAGCACACTTTGGTATGATGTTCAGGTTGACAATGCCCACAGGGCTTGGATCAACGCCGCTGCAGTAGAAAAAATATAGCGGACTCCACCTGTGACGTCATAATATCCAGACGTAAAATCTCAAAACCAAACCTCATAAGAACCGGTTCGTTAATTTTCATTATCGGACTGGTTCTTAATTATTGAAACACACTAAGTTAATTTATATTGAAAAAGTTTAGTTAAAAA